>Ga0316204_10001225_pt1 | contig 73930 bp, 72 predicted proteins | sample 6monrhotite_MG_2_FD_205661 | JGI IMG/M metagenome (GOLD analysis project Ga0316204, IMG submission 205661) | Microbial mat bacterial communities from mineral coupon in-situ incubated in ocean water Damariscotta River, Maine, United States -... | ecosystem: Environmental > Aquatic > Marine >...
GTGCTCCGATACGCACCGTACTTTACATGGGCATGTTATCGGCGATTCAACATAACCCTGTGATGAGACATTTTTATGACAAGCTCGTGGCACAGGGTAAGCATAAAAAAGTGGCGCTAACGGCCTGCATGAGAAAGATGATCACAATATTAAATGCAATGGTACGTGACGATAAGGAATGGCAAATGAATTGATTAATAAACTGTAGATTTGGGTTGATTTAGATCACAGTCGCTTGTTAGATTGCATTTGTAATGATTTATTATAGAGCTTTTGCTGTTTCGGAAGAAGCAATAAGAAGATCCATCATTAATGATGATGCGCCAAGATGAGGTGCCAGGCTGATGTTAATCTCGGGGTACAGAGCAGTACAGCCATTTAATATGTTTGGAATATCTTCAACTACATGCCTGCCAGAGTTAAGGAAATATGGCAAAACAATAATAGATGATGCGCCTTCATCAACACATTGTTTTATCCCATCTGGTATGAGTACTTCTGCTAATTCTAGAAATGCTGCATGAACAATATGATATTGTTGCGAACAATTATTTCTAAGTTTATCGGTTAGTAAAATAACCTCATCATTAGACTGTTTTCGTCGACTGCCGTGTGCTACAAGTAGTAATGCTTTCATTGTTAATCTCTTTCTACGTGTTTTCTGTAATCTAACGTTAAAGTTAAACGGATTTTTAAAAGCGAAGTGAAACGCCGCTTTTAAAAAGTCCGAGCAGTGTGGAACACTGGGAATCTACCCCGTTTTTGCACAGGCCCCATTGTAGTTCAATATTCTACACTCAAATTCATCGGGAGAGATATAACCAATTGATGAATGTGAGCGTTCATAATTATAATAACGCATATATTTACTGACTATAGCGCGGAGTTCTTCTTCAGAATGTACTACACGTCCTTTAAGCCTTTCAATTTTGAACTGATGAAAGAATGATTCCATGTGTGCATTGTCAGAACAGTGACCAGGTCGGTTCATGCTAGGTTGTATATTATATTGTTTTAATAAATCACGATATGCACCCGCCGCATATTCAACGCCACGATCTGAATGAAAAATCATTTCTGATTTAGGTTTTCGGCTTTGTATTGCTTTGCTTAAGGCACTTATCGTTAACGCTTTTTTACGGTAACTCTCAAGAGACCAACCAATTATTTTACATGAAAATAAATCCATTACGACGGCGAGATACCACCCGCGTTTTTGATGCCAAAGATATGTCACATCACCCACCCAGACCTGATTAATTTTCGTCGGCTCTGGTGCTGTTAGACGTTTGTTCTTTGATCTTTTAATAACTTCAACAATACTCGGTGCGCGTTGTTTACGAGTATGAATTCGCCCGACAATGCCTTCAGACTGCATTATACGTGCAATACGATTCTCACTTGCCATAATGCCTTGTTGATTTAGTTTCTTAGTGATACGTGGGCTGCCGTAAATTCCAAAACTTTTTTTATGAGTAAGCTTGATGATTTTCGCAAGCGATTGATTATCTAAAGCACGTTGACTGAGTTTACGATCTCGCCAAGCATAATAACCACTTCTCGAAACATCATAAATATCACACATGGATTGAATGCTCATCGTATGCTCTTGTTTTATGAATGCGAAGACGTCTTGTTTTGTTTTGAAGCAAACTCGATGCTTTTTTTTAGCATGTCATTTTCCATTTCGAGTCGTTTGATGCGTTTTTCAAACTGACGTAATTGTGTTTGTTCAGCCACTTTCTCCTCCAGTTCTTTTAAGTTTTCTTCAACTGCACCTTTTAAGAGTCCGTCACGGACTTCTTTTTTCCAGCGAGACAACATGAAGGGATGTATTTCTAATGCCAGAGCGACATCTTGAGTTTGGAAGGGTGGATGTTCAGCAAGACGAACAGCCGCCATTTTAAAACTTTTTGTGTAAGTTAAATGCTTCTGTTTAGGTGTTTTCATATGACACTTTCTCCGTTAGGTTTTAGTGTCCATTAATTCGGGGGAAGTCTCGCGTCCGAGCAGGGCAGGTTTTTTGTCCTGCGATTTTAAATGACTTGTTATATCAAAACGTATAAACGACTATTTTATAATTAGTGATTTTGCTCTTGTTTTTATGGGGTATGTTTATTCTAGTGCCATTAGTAAGCTTCCCAAATTTGTTTGTACTCTTAGTTTCATTGCTTAACGCATAAGCCGCAATAATGTTACTGTTTTTATCGAAGAATACTATGTGAAAACTCCAGTCTACTGTTTCTTTTGTGGCATTAACAACTTTCATGGTTGGGAAGTATGAGTCTTCATCTATTAACATTTTTAGCGTGAAATCAATTTTGCTATGAAATTTTATATCACGCTCACCTGAGGAGTAACATGATTCATCACAATTAGAAAATGAAACGTCCCCTTTAAACACATCAGCTTGTGATATGGATGGAGATAGGAATAGGGTTAAGGAGAATGATGCGAATAAAACTTTAGACTTCATGATAGATCCTTAGTGATATAACAGTTAATTATACAGAATTCTGTAATTTACCTTATTAGGTAGAATTCTATCTAAATCATTTTCAATTATTAATTAAGTTGGTAAATCCTAACAGTCAGCGCTTTATTTGACGAGCTATAATCTTATTTCTTTATAATTTTTGACTTGTTCATTAATTGAAAAGACAGAAATATTTAATTTTTTTTGATGTTCTTATTTTAGAAATTCGTATTAATCTGTATGTCTTTCACCAAAATGGTGCAAGTGAACTTGAGCTCTAAATTTTGCCTAAATTGATAATGACCGATTGTAATTATAAAATCGTGAATGGCTGTGTTGCGTCGACCGGTTGAAGTCGCAGTCGAAAGCAGTCAAGCTGTGACTATAATAATCATAATTTGTACGAAACGGCTAATTTATTCTTTCGGTGCACAAACACCCTATAATCTCTCTTTGCTTAGTTAGTCACTAATATTTACTCTAATCATGTTTACATATATATGGTTGACCATATATATGAAATATCATATATTATAACTATGAAATTTGATAGCAACACCCTATTTACCGCGCTCGCTAACGAAATTCGTCTGCGATGTCTCATGTTAATGCAGCTTGAAGGTGAGTTATGTGTTTGTGAGTTAATTCATGCATTGGATCTGTCTCAGCCAATGATTTCACGCCATTTGGCATTATTACGTGATAGTGGTTTGGTGAACGATCGCCGGGCAGGGCAGTGGGTGTATTACTCAATTAATAATGAACTGGAAGAGTGGGCACTCACTATATTACAAACTACAGCACTAGCAAATTGCGAGCGGCTGCCTTTTTCAGCGGATCTTCATAGCTTGCAAACTATGCCTGATCGTCCCGGTTCAGCCTGTTGCGCCTAATCAATTAATCAATTTTTCTATAAATTTCAGTATTCGTATATTAAGGGAGTTCACTATGTCGTCAGTACGTGTTGGCATTAATGGTTTTGGTCGTATGGGCCGTCTTGGTTTTCGTGCCGGTTGGGGCAAAGCAGAATTTTCAGTTGTTCAGGTTAATGAAATTTCTACCGATGCGACGGGTTCTGCGCATTTACTTAAGTTTGATTCAGTACATGGCCGTTGGCCTAATGAAGTGTCAGCTGATGAAAACAAGATGATGATAGATGGTAAACCGATAGCTTATTCTTCAAATCAAGAAATAGCCGATACTGACTGGTCAGGTTGCGACATCGTGATTGAAGCAACCGGCAAACATCATAAAAAGCCAGAGAGTCTGAATCATTATTTTAAACAGGGTGTTAAGAAAGTCATTGTTGCGGCACCGACCGAGGGCGCATTGAATATTGTTTACGGCATTAATGATAATCAGTATGAAGCAGATAAACACCACTTAGTGACAGCGGCATCTTGTACCACAAATTGTCTTGCCCCCGTTGTAAAAGTGATGAATGAAAGCCTCGGTATTAAACATGGTTGCATGACGACCATTCATGATATTACCAACACACAAACCATTGTTGATAAAGGCCACAAAGATTTACGTCGTGCCCGCGCTTGCGGTCAGTCACTCATTCCCACATCTACCGGTTCAGCGAAAGCAATTACAAAAATTTTTCCTGAGCTAGAAGGAAAGTTAAATGGTCATGCGGTACGTGTACCGTTATTAAATGCGTCGCTAACCGATTTCGTGTTTGAGTCAGAAAGAGCAACAACCATTGAAGAAGTGAATACTTTGTTCAAGCATGCCGCAGAAGGTTATTTAAAAGGTATTTTAGGGTACGAAGAGCGTCCCCTGGTATCGGTTGATTATGTTAACGACCCGCGTTCATCTATCATCGATGCGTTATCAACCATGGTGATCAATGGAACACAGGTAAAGATTTATGCTTGGTATGACAATGAATGGGGTTATGTGAATCGTATGATGGAGTTAACCAGTAAAGTCGCAATAACTTTAGGATAGTAATGATGAAATATATCTTAGTGTTTTTTTTTATTTTAGTTTCAATATCAATTCTGGCAGAAGATAAAAGGCAATACGTTAAGCTACCGGAAATGATGCAAAATCATATGTTAGGTAATATGCGAGATCATCTTGCAACCTTTGCCGAGATGAATAAATTAATTGCCGATAAGCAATGGGATAAAGCAGCAGATGTTATTGAACATCGTATTGGTATGAGTTCCTTAACAACACATAACGCCAGCCATATGGCAAAGTTTATGCCTAAAGCAATGCGCTCGATGGGAACAGAAATGCATCATGCTGCCAGCCGTCTGGCGCTGACCATTCAGACTGAAGATACGCTAAAAATATTTAAAGGTGTATCCGAAGTTATGACGCGTTGCAATGACTGCCATATGAATTATCGAATAAAGTAAAAAATAAATGTCCGCGGGATTGCGAAACTATCTAATTGTTACCGGTGGTTACTGGACCTTTACCATTACCGATGGTGCGATCCGCATGCTGGTGGTGTTGTATTTTCATTTGTTGGGTTACTCACCATTTGAAGTCGCGATGTTATTTTTGTTTTATGAGTTCTTTGGCATTGTTACTAACCTTGTTGGTGGCTGGTTAGGTGCGCGTATAGGTTTGAATAACACCATGCATATCGGCATGGCATTACAAATTTTTGCACTCGTCGCATTAATGGTGCCTGAAAATTATTTATCTGTTGCTTATGTCATGGCTGCACAAGCATTATCCGGCATAGCAAAAGATTTAAATAAAATGTCAGCCAAGGCCAGTGTTAAAACGTTATTACCCGAGCAGGATAGTGACTCAAAACTTTTTAAATGGATCGCGATACTGACCGGCTCAAAAAATGCATTAAAAGGTTTAGGTTTTTTTATTGGTGCATTGTTATTACAAACTATTGAGTTTAGAGGTGCATTAGCGGTTTTATCTGGTGGATTATTTATTGTTCTGCTTATCACAATATCTTTGCTTCCTACAGGCTTAGGTAAATCAAAAAATAAAACAAAATTCACACAGGTCTTTTCCAAAACACCTGCGATTAACTGGTTATCAGCAGCACGTTTTTTTCTATTCGGTTCGCGTGATGTCTGGTTTGTCGTCGCCTTGCCGGTTTATCTTTATTCAGTTTTTCAGTGGAGCTTTATGCAAGTCGGAGGCTTTCTCGCGATATGGGTTATCGGTTATGGTGTAGTACAAGCCAGTGCACCAAAACTTATTCAACAAAGTCATCATAGTAAAGGTCCTGATGGCGGTACAGCTAAACTCTGGGCATTTATTCTTGCATTTTTACCGGCAAGTATTGCACTTGCTTTGTATTTTGATTTCTATCCTGAAATTTCTTTGATAGCAGGCTTGGTTGTTTTCGGTATCGTCTTCGCAATTAACTCCGCCGTGCATTCATATTTAATTGTTGCCTGGTCAGAGCACGATAAGGTGTCGATGAATGTTGGTTTTTATTATATGGCTAATGCGGGGGGGCGTTTAGTGGGAACCGTCCTTTCTGGTTTGGTATATCAAACACAAGGATTAACCGGCTGCTTAATCTGGTCTAGCCTTTTTGTAACCGTTGCAGGCATTCTTTCCAGGCGTTTACCCGATACAACTAAAATAGAGGCCATGAAATGAGCGTTCAGTGTGAAATAACAGCAAAATCTGAGATGGGTGATGAAATAGGTTTTTTTGAGCGTTATCTAACTGTTTGGGTATTCTTAAGTATTATTGCAGGTATTGCCCTCGGTCATTTCATGCCGACAACATTTCATGCCATAGGCAGTATAGAAATAGCTAAAGTTAATTTACCAGTGGCTATTTTAGTTTGGCTCATGATTATTCCGATGCTTCTGAAAATTGATTTTAGTGCCTTGCATCATGTTAAAGATCACTGGAAAGGCGTGGGTATAACCTTATTTGTAAATTGGGCAGTAAAACCTTTTTCCATGGCTTTGTTAGGTTGGTTATTTATACGCGGCGTATTTGCGGATTGGTTACCCGCGGATCAACATGACAGCTACATAGCCGGTTTAATTTTATTAGCCGCTGCACCGTGTACTGCAATGGTTTTTGTCTGGAGTAACTTAACAAAAGGTGAACCACATTTCACCATCACGCAAGTGGCATTAAATGATGTCATTATGATTTTTGCATTTGCCCCGATTGTGGGCTTGTTATTAGGTATATCCGCCATTACTGTGCCCTGGGATACGTTACTTTTATCTGTTCTAATATATATTGTATTACCCGTTGTTATTGCTCAACTATGGCGACGTTTTATCTTTACGAAACCACGTTGTGACCAGTTACTGGGTACTATTCTTAAACGACTTCACCCTCTATCATTGTCCGCTTTATTGCTCACCATTGTTTTATTGTTTGGTTTTCAGGGAGAACAAATATTAGCGCAACCAATAATTATTGGGTTGCTTGCCGTTCCTATTATTATTCAAGTGTATTTTAACTCTGGTTTGGCTTATATACTTAACCGACAATTTAAAGTTGCACATTGCGTGGCAGGACCTTCTGCATTAATAGGTGCGAGTAACTTTTTCGAGTTGTCTGTCGCTGCGGCCATTAGCTTATTTGGTTTTCAATCGGGAGCCGCTTTAGCAACGGTAGTGGGGGTCTTAGTTGAAGTTCCGGTGATGCTATCAGTCGTGAAGATAGTCAATGCCACTAAAGAGTGGTATGAACAACCACAAAATATTACATAAGTATACTAACCTTAAGCTGATGTATATCAGGTTTACTAACAATAAGGTACATACCATTGAATTGCATCATCGAAAGCTGGAAAAATCATGAAGCCGAGTTACGTGGATTTTTAGCGCGTAGAATCGGTGATGCTCGTCTTGCAGAAGATTTACTACAGGAGGATTTATAATTTTGTAGTATGAAGTTAAGGCAAGGCGTGTTGATGCTCATGGTAGTCTTGTACAATGTAAGGATGCAGAAATTAATATTGATACTGACTATAATGGATGAGCAGATGCGTTTAATCCTGCTGAGTGATTTTTAGCTTCACTTGCTGCCTGTATTTTAAAAAATATGGAACACATCGTACCGATGATCGATTTTAAATACAGTCCGGTGACAATTAAAGTACGAGGTGAACGACTGGATTCACCACCAAATATGATATTAGTTGACTATGAAATTTTGGTTAACAGTGATGATAATGATCGTAAATGTCAGCTTATGCATGAAAGCATATAAAAATTTGGTACGATATATAATACAGTTACTGCGGCAACTGTATTAAAAGGCGTATTGCAACGTAGTTAATATTATTGGATTTATTTACTGATGTCATCATTGCAAACAAAAACTGAAAAATCACGATTATTAACACTGGCAACAACTGCTTCGGTTGCGACTGCAGTTTTATTGATTGTTGTAAAAGCGGTTGCATGGTTATTAACGGGTTCGGTTAGTATTCTAGCTTCGCTGGTTGATTCAATAATGGATAGTTTGGCCTCACTGATAAACCTGTTTGCTGTTCGTTACTCACTCCAGCCAGCTGACAATGAACACCAATTTGGACATGGCAAAGCAGAATCATTAGCCGGTTTGGCGCAGGCGGGTTTTATCAGCGGCTCAGCAGTATTTCTGGTGTTACATGCCATAGACCGTTTACGATTTCCTCATGAACTTGAAGATATTATGAGTGGTGTTATTGTTATGGTTTTTTCAATTATCGTCACACTGGCATTGTTAATATTACAACGCTATGTCATTCGTAAAACAGCTTCAACTGCGATACGTGCTGATGCCTTACATTACGCCAGTGACGTACTCACTAATGCCAGTATTATTGCAGCATTATATCTGACAAGTGTTGGTTTAAGTTGGGCTGATCCGGTATTTGCAATTGCTATTGCTTTTTATATTTTTTATAGTGCATTTCGTATAGGTTTTGAAGCGTTTCAAATGCTGATGGATCATAAATTAACATCAGATATTGAACAACAAATCCGTGATATTGCAGTACAACAAAGCGGTGTAAGCGGGATGCATGATTTACGAACACGTCAGTCAGGACAGATATCGTTTGTACAATTACACCTCGAACTGGATAAAAATATAACCCTTGAAGATGCACATAATATTTCTGACAAGGTTGAACAAAAAATACGAAAAATTTTACCTGAAGCAGAGATTATTATTCATCAGGATCCTGTTGTAATATCATAAAAAAATTTTAAAACTTTATTTGTAAATTAACTTGAACATAATGCAACTATAATTTGCATCCTTTTCCCGCTTCATGCGTCTTCTCAACAAATGTCATAAAAATGACAAATATTGTGGAGAACGTATGGAAAACACACAATCCCAGCCTATAAAACAGGATGATTCAGGCCGAATTATGGGCCTTTGGATCAGTGTAATTATTGTTGCGACAACGGCCTGGTTTTCTAGCTATTCACACTTAAACCAGATTGCTGACTTCTTTCTTTCCCTGACAGCTTATGATCGTAGCAGTCATACCGGTGAGGCGATTCATTTTTTCTTCTATGACACCCCCCAAGGTTTTATTGCTGTTGGCAGGCATTACCTGCTGTAGTTGTGATGGAAAAGTGGTTCACTCTGGGAGGTAGGGTAGGTATCCCAACAAAAGAAAATATCGCAGATTGGTTGGAATAATAGATAGTTTGACTATTTTGGAATAGTTATCTCTTCTATTTAAAACTGAGATAAATCATATGCTTAGATGGAGATTGCGAATAAAAGGGAAGAGGTAAATAAATGCGTGGTAGTAATTCAGCATATGCTGAATTTTAGTTTTACAGATGTTTACAGAAATCGGGAACTAATTAGAAAATTTACTGCCATACTTGGTATGAGTACAACATAACGAATTTAATTCCTCGTTTGTTATGTTCTCCCTCCTCAATAGTTAGGTTAATTTAGGGCTGCCAATAGGCAGCCCATTTTTTTGTCTATGACTTATTTAGTTCATTTTCCATTTGTTCAATGGTGATATGACGAACATCTTTACCTTTAACGAGGTAGATTACATACTCACAAATATTTTTAGCATGGTCACCGATACGTTCAATAGCACGCGCTGCCCACATAATGTCTAGCATTTGCGAAATCTTACGTGGATCTTCCATCATAAACGTCAAACATTGGCGCATTAAGCCATCGTACTCTTGATCGACCTGCTCATCTTCTTTACTGACTATGATTGCCGCTTCAACATCGCTACGGGCAAAAGCATCCAGAGCGCCATGTACCATTTTGGCAACACGCTCACCCATATTTTGTATTTCGTGGTAATTATTTTTTGGACGTTCAACATCAGCTAATCGTGTACCCATACGAGCAACACGTTCTGCCTGATCACCAATACGCTCAAGGTCGGTTATTGTTTTAATAACAGCAATAATTAAACGTAAGTCGGTTGCAGCTGGCTGGCGTCGGGCAATAATATGAGTACATTCTTCATCAATATTGACTTCTGCTTTATTGACTTCAACGTCTCTGTTGATCACGTTTTCAGCAAGCGGAACATCACCATCTACGAGCGCAAGAATTGCGTTATGAATTTGTTCCTCAACCAAACCACCCATGGCTAATACATGGCTACGAATTTCTTCCAACTCAGAATTAAACTGTTGTGATATATGATGTCCAGTGTTTGTATTATCCATCGTGTTTTCCTTTTATCCGTAGCCTACGGAAATATAACTTTCAGATTGTTTATGAACCGGGTTAATAAAAATTTTATGGGTTTCTTTCTACGAAATCTATCAGTGTGCCCATATGTATAAACGGAGTATCGTCAGAAATTCGCATTGCTTATTATAGATTAGGTGCAACAATAACAAAAGTATAGTGGTTTTTTCAGTTTGCCAATGAGCTCTTTAATATTTAGATGAACAATTTGTGACTTGTCATATTTCTGTCACATTTGATCGTTAAAGTGTCAGCAGATTTAACGATTTCACTAAATAAGATTTAAACTACATAATCTCTAACGAGGAGAAACACATGAAAGCACTCATCATTGCTAGCGTAATGACCGCAGTTGTCTCGACATCTGCGATGGCAGCGACCACCATCGAAGGTACGGGTTCGAGTTTCCAGTATCCTGCCAACAAAGCATGGGCAAAACTTTATTATGACAACACGGGCAATAAAGTTAACTACTCACCAACCGGTTCCGGTGCGGGTATTAAAGAAGTCTCTGCCCGTCACGTTGATTTTGGTGGTAGCGACAAACCACTCAAACCTGCTGAATTAAAGAAGAAAAACTTAAGCCAGTTTCCAATTGCAATTGGTGCAATCACTCTTGCATATAATATCCCTGGTGTTCCAAATCTGAAATTGTCTGAAATGGCCATCTCTGGAATTTTACTGGGTAATATTGAATACTGGGATGCTCACACTATTAAGAAAGACAATCCTGGTGTGAAACTGCCACACAAAAAGGTTTTATTTGTACATCGTTCAGATAAGTCAGGTACAACTTTTGGCTTTACCTATTATTTATCTAAAATGAATTCAGTTTGGCATAAACACTTTGGTGCTAAAAAAGACCTCAACTGGCCAATGAAAAATCTGATTGCGGGTAAAGGCAACTTTGGTGTATCAACTGCGATTAAAACAAATGCGTTTTCAATCGGTTATGTTGATTATGCTGATGCCGTTTCAAATAAGTTACTGATGGCAAGCATTGAAAATAAGGCACAAAAATTTGTTAAGCCTAACCCAGCCTCTTTTGCGGTAGGTGCAAAATATGCTGATTTGAACCCAAAAATAGATTTTTATGCGAATATTCAGTACCCAGCATCAGGTTACCCGATTATGACAGCAACCTTTGTACTGGTACCAAATGACGGTAAAAAGAAAAAACAGGTTGCAGACTTTTATCGCTTCGCATTGTCGCATCCTGAAGCCGCTTCGAAACTGGGTTATGTTCCACTCCCACCAAGCGTTGTTACTAAAGTCGAAAAATATATGGCTAAAAAAGGTATGAAGTAAGCTTTCAAAACTTACCTTTAATATAACAATTTGTTATATAATCTACTCCCTTTCCTGAACATTCTAAGCTTTGTTTTTATACAAAAACAGGTAGAATAAAAGGCGAGGGAGTTTTCATTAAGGGACATTAAAATAGCAGTCTACTTTAAATTGGTATGGCAGAGACGAAGTAATGAACACATCAAGAAGTCCATTAATGCATTTAACAACACCGTTATTTCTGACCATCCTTTATATATTCGATTCCCCTTTTATTTTCCAACCTGATTTTTATTTTAATCACTAGTTAGTTGTTACTCTTGTGGAAAAATTATTTAAAATACTCACCCGTATCAGTGCTAGTTTTGTATTTGTTATACTGGTTGCAACAGTCATTGTGTTATATCTCACGGCAAGACCCGCAATTGAGGAGTTTGGTCTAAACTTCATTATCGATTCCCGCTGGGGTGTGGTTGAGACGATAGAAAAAAATGTAGTGGCGATTGGCGACGCGACTGCCAGTGCCCAGCACAACAATTCAACTGACCCCATAGCGAACAGTAATACTGATTCTTCCGGTATTGATAATCCGACTCATGCCAATACATCCTTGGCTGATGATGTCTTGTCGTCTAATGACGATATCCGCGCAGTGGATGATTTTAGTATTAACTATGATGATCTTGATATTGATGTAGATTCCGAAAGCGCCGACACTGACGATGCGAGTAAAAGAACAGTCTATGGCGGTGCGGTGCCAATTATCGGCACTATTTTCTCTACAATTATTGCGATGTTACTTGCTATCCCTATTGCCATGGGGATTGCGGTATTTTTATCGGAGATTGCCAATGACTTTATTGCCTCGATCATTGGTACCGCTATAGAACTGCTTGCTGCCATCCCCAGTATCATCTATGGCATGTGGGCATTATTTTATTTTGGTCCCTTTATCGCCTCTATCTTTGGCGGACATAGTGTGTCGTTACTCGTTGCCGGGCTGGTACTGGGTATTATGGTTCTCCCGTTCATGGCTGCACTAAGCCGTGATGCCATCAATACGACACCCCATGTGTTAAAAGAGTCTGCGTACGCGATGGGGGCCACTAAATTTGAAGTCATTAAAGATATTATTTTCCCTTATGCCAAGGCCGGTATTATTGGCTCCATTATCATTTCACTTGGCAGAGCAATGGGTGAAACCATGGCGGTCGCTTTTGTGATTGGCGGTATATTTAAATTTGCCCACCATACGACTGATCCCACTATCTCAGTACCGGTCGTACTGGCAAATAACTTTGCAGAGTCCAGCGGTATGAGCATGAATGCCCTGTTTTATTTATCACTGATTCTGTTTATGGTCAGTGTGATTACTATTTTCTCTGCTAAATATTTCTTTTTAAGGAAACAGCCTTAATGATGCGCTTGTTGATCAATAAAATTGCGATATTGCTATCGACCGCGATGGCCGTTTTAGGGCTGCTGTTTTTAGGATGGATTTTAATCACCTTAATCATTAAGGGGTCTGCTTCGCTCAGTCCGTATATTTTTACCCATGATCTGGTGAATGATGGAATTCGTAACCTGTTATGGGGGCAATTTGTCCTTGCCGGTCTTGCCTCAGCTATTGGTATTCCGGTTGGTATAATGGCAGGCATATATTTACAGGAGTATGGCAACCATACCCGCTACGCCAGTTTTATTCGCGATCTCAGTGATGTCATGATGTCTGCCCCCTCCATTGTTATCGGAACTTTCATCTATGCCATTATTGTTGTTCCTGTCGGTCACACAAATGGTTGGGCGGGCATTGCTGCGCTGTTTGTGATGATGTTACCCATCGTTGTTCGCACAACGGATGACATGCTTAGCCTGGTGCCTATCGAACTGAGAGAAGCCGGTATGGCCATTGGCGCCCCCAAATATCATGTGATTTTTCACATCATTTTAAAGGCGGCCAAAGTGGGTATTATGACGGGGCTGATTCTCGCTTTTGCTCGTATCATGGGTGAAACCGCACCGCTACTTTATACCAGTGGTTCATCTATTTATATGGGGTCAAGTTTAAGCGAGACTTACCCGTCCATGACGGTTTCTATTTATAATCTGGCAACCATGCCAGATGAGAAACTGGTTGGACTTGCCTGGGCGGCCGCACTAATACTGACCCTGGCCGTATTAGCACTAAACCTGCTTGGCCGATTCCTGATTAAAGAAAAAAGGTTATAAATAAATGTCGAACAAGATGGAAATAAACAACTTTAGTTTTACCTATAAAAAAGCTAAAGCACCATCACTGAATCAGGTTACTTTACCCATTAAAGCCAATCAGGTGACCGCTATCATTGGCCCAAGTGGTTGTGGAAAATCCACCCTGTTGAGAAGTATGAATCGCATACATGATCTCTATCCCGGCAATCAGTATGATGGAGAAATCCTGTTATACCATGATGATGGCAGCCAGCAGAACATCCTTGATATACAAAAGGAAAATGAATTTATTCATTTACGCCAGAAGGTGGGTATGGTGTTTCAAAAACCCACTCCTTTTCCTATGTCCATTTTTGACAATATCGCTTATGGACTCAAACTTACCGGGGTAAAAAACAGGTATAAACTGCATGAACAGGTTGAAAAATCCTTACGTGATGTTGCCCTGTGGGAAGAAGTAAAAGACCGCTTACATGATGATGCCCGCGGTTTGTCGGGTGGACAGCAACAACGTTTGTGTATTGCTCGGGTCATTGCTCTGAAACCAGAGGTTCTTTTATTTGATGAACCGACCTCTGCACTGGATCCACTTTCTACATTGGCTATCGAAGAAATGATTTTCGAGCTGAAAGAAAACTACACTATCACCATTGTTACCCATAATATGCAGCAGGCATCACGTGTTTCTGAATACACAGCATTTATGTATTTAGGTAACCTGATTGAATTTGATACTACCGAAACTATCTTCATCCGTCCGAATAAAAAACAGACCGAAGATTATATCACTGGAAAATTTGGTTAACCTTCCCCCTGTCTGCTGGCATGTTTTTTTGATGTTTTGTAACGGCCATCGTAGCAAACTTTTATGTTTGTCACTTCTGTCCCGTTAATATAAATACATTGTAGCAAATAATGTTATATAGCAATGTCTATCGACCTTATAGATAAAATAAACACAAAAAAAAGATCGATAACCCGCGCGCATCAAGCAAGTTATTGACTAGATTACTCATTATATTCTTCAGATTCCCGCCTGCGCGGGAATGACAAGTTAACGGGACAGCAGTGATGTTTGGTATTTGTGAAATGTATCGAGGTATTCCCTTGCAAAGTCGGGGGAAGGGAACATAATTTTATGTTGAAATACTTTGCTCAGAGAAATAACAGCTAAAGGTTGAGCCTTTTCCTAATTCACTGCTTATTGCCAAACTGCCATCATGACGTTCAACAGCATATTTAGCGATAGCAAGGCCAAGTCCTGTCCCGCCTGATTCACGAGAACGATCAACATCAGCGCGATAAAAACGCTCAGTAAGGTGGGGTATGTGTTGGCTGGCGATCCCCGGTCCATTATCGGTAACAGAAAAGACGGCTTCACCGTGAGACTTTTTCCATGTAATAGCGATATGCCCATTTTGGGGCGTATAACGAACGGCATTATTAATTAAGTTAGCAAACAAACTATGTAATTCATCAATGTTGCCGCGTAAATTAAGCGATTCATCAGCCTGTAAACTAATTTTATGGTGTTTATCCTGACCGAGCACTTCCGCATTTTCTTTTAAACTAATTAGCAGGGTAGAGACATCAACTGATTTTGTATGCTCTACAGGTGCCGTTTCCATTTTTGACAAGGCTAAAAGATCTGTAACAAGTCGCTGCATGCGCATGGCTTGTTGATACATATTCCTAATACCCAGTTTGAAACTTTTCTCATCCAGAGGTGGTTTGTCTAAAAACATTTCTAAATAACCACTTAACACGGTCAATGGTGAACGCATTTCATGTGACACATTAGAGACAAAAATTGTTCGCATTTCTTCGAGTTTACTAATATGGGTAATATCACGACAAAAAATCATTTTTTGTTTATAACCAAAAGGAATAATTTGCATGGTTAACGTGTTGTCGTTATTTTTTGGTGAGGGCAACGTTATGTTTTTGCTGAAATTATGTTTAAGCAGATAACGTTGAAAATCAGGGTGACGAATGAGATTGTTAATTTTTTGTCCGGCATCTTGTGGATAACTTATTCCTAATAATGAATGGGCAACCGGGTTAATCCATTCAATCTCATTATGCTGGCTTAATATAACAACGCCGTCAGGCAAGGCTTCCGCTGCTTTTTTAAAACGAGATAAGGCGACCGACAAAAGTTTTTGTTGCTTATATTTTTGCTTTTCCAGCAAATGAAGTTCGTTAAAAATCTCACCCCAATAGCCCCATGTATCGGGCAAGTTCTTTTTTTGGTCAACTAACCAGTTTTGTAATTTAAATGCATTACGTAACATAAAAACAATATATATTAATAATGCGACTGCGATAAAAAGAAACGTTTGATTAAAGAAAGAACCAATTAATGCACTACTTGCAATAATGATAAGTAAAGAACTGATTTCTTGTTTTTGATGTGGAGACATTTAAATTGAGTTCATTTATTTGATAAACGATAACCTGCGCCGCGGACAGTTTGCACCATATCCTGATGTTGGGTTTTTTCAAGCGCTTTACGGAGACGTCGAATATGAACATCAACCGTACGCTCTTCAACATAGACATTATCACCCCAGACATTATTTAGCACCTGTTCCCTGCTAAATACACGATCCGGATTTTCCATAAAAAAACGTAATAATTTAAACTCAGTTGGCCCAAGCTCAATCGTTTGTCCATTACCTTCAACACGGTAGGAGCCTGTATCGAGCATTAGGTTATTGATGTTAATAATATCCTGACTACTTTCTGGCTGACTACGGCGTAATAATGATTTAATACGCGCAATCAGTTCGCGTGGAGAGAAAGGTTTAGTGAGATAATCATCGGCACCACTTTCTAAACCACGAATAACATTATCTTCTTCCGTTTTTGCGGTGAGCATTATAATAGGAATATTCATGGTTTCCGGTGCGCGACGTAATTTACGTGCAAAGTCGATACCACTAATACCTGGCATCATCCAGTCGAGTAGAATAAGTTGTGGTGGATTTTGCTTGATGATCGCTTCGGCTTTGTGCGCGTCACTTGCTTCTTTCCATTGAAAAAGCTCCTGAGCCAGCGCCATACATACCATATCGCGAATAGCGCGTTCGTCATCTACCACTAAAATGTAATCAGTATCATTTGTCATTTTTCTTTCACAAAATTCAATGTTCTTGTCATAAATGATATTAAAGCAGAGTTTTATTACATATTCATGACATTATACCTTAGCATGGCTACAAGGAAGCAATATAACAGCGCTTTCCCTCTATAATATTCAATTGTGGGGCACGATGATGAATAACTCAAAATGCTCATTTACTATGTGTAAATTGCGCTTTTCGTTAATCCATGCCTTGTTTTATGGCGTTCTGGTATCCGCGCAAAGGCATAATAACTATCAAAAAATAATTTATTATTTAAATATAAGCGCAAAACCACTGAATATTAGAAAAACCCCAATTGCCTTTTGGAAAGTCCGTTGTGTGACATTGGTGTGTAAATGCTCACCAATGTACATGGCGAAAAACATAACAGGCAATGCAAAAGCGATATTCAGTAAAACCGTCGAGGTATAAAAGCCAGAGAGAGTGAATCCCGTTGCACGAATAAGTCCATCAATTAAAAAGATGGCGGCGCAAGTCGCGCGAAAAATAGTTTTATCGAGTTGTTGTAGTTGAAAATAAAAGACATAAAAAGGGCCACCGGTTCCGAATAACGTGCCAATCAGGCTACCAAAAAAGCCGGCAAAAATAGGCCATATAGGTGAGTTATTTTTTTTAAGTGTTGGTGAAACAAGACTATAAATGGCAAAAGCAATAATAAAGACACCTAATGCTTTCACTAAAATTAATGTGTTCAGTGACTTGATAACAAATAAGCCAAAGGTAACGCCAAGTACCGCGAAAGGAACCGAACGAAAAATCACTTTCCATGCAATGTGTTGTCGGGTATGAATAACGTGAATCAGTGAAGCTGAAATATCCAAAATACTAATAAATGGAATAATAAAAGTTAATGGTAAAAATAATGCTAACAACGGGATAGATATTAATCCCGAGCCAAACCCGGTAACACCTCGAAAAGTGTAAGCTGCGATTAAAATAAACAGTGCTAAACTGTATTGTGTGTAGGTAAATATTTCTATCATAAGGTTGTATTTTTGTGTCGAACAATAAAATTAATATAGCGGTAAGTAGTTGTTTGTTAGGCGAAGCGGTTCGTTATGATGGAACAGACAAACACATAAAAATAATTACCGGGCAACTTGCAGCGGAGTATAACCTAATTTCAATATGTCCTGAAATGGCGGTAGGTATGGGGGTTCCTCGCCCACCGATCCATTTGGTTGATGATGGAGAGCACATTCAGGTGCAGGGCATTGATAACCCCGATAATAACATGACAAAACCATTGTCTGATTTTGGTAGAGATATTGTAGAAAAGCATCCTGATATTAGTGGTTATATTTTTAAAAAGAATTCTCCGAGTTGCGGAACTAAAAATGTCAAAGTGATGAATGTAAAAGGTGAATATGAAAGACGGGAGAGGGGGATATATGCTGAATCGATTATGAAAGCATTGCCTTTGTTGCCAGTTATTGATGAAGAAGATTTTTCAGATAAAATAATGATGGATAATTTTTTGTCGAAAGTTGAAGAATATTCAAAAACTTATATTAGTAATTAATATTTATTTAACAGAAATATTACATTGTGTAATAGAACAAACACATGTCTGTGTGTATTATACCGCCACGATGGAGGATTCGTATTATTAATAATTAGGGATAATAAACAGTATATTTATATAGGTCTGATATGAAGAAAAGTGTTATTTATTCACCTTGGTTATTAGTGATAGTTTTTATTACTGCCGTTATCATAATGACTATATATGAATCGGCTAAAGAATTTTTATTTAAAGGTTCGTTAACTCCATGGCAGTCTCACTCTATAACAATTATCATAACTTCAATAATTGCAACATTTACTGCATCACTAATGCGTTCATGGATTCTATCTATATATTTAAAGGAAAAGAAAGTTGAGATTAAAGAGCAGTCATTAGCATCTTTTGAATTAATACTTTCAGCTGTAAACCATATTGTTAATAATGTTCTTAATTATCTTCAACTCGTAAAAGTTGAAATTGATGATTATGGTAAGGTAAATGAAGAAACTTTGGCAGTATTAGAAGAAAGTATTGTCGAGGCCAGTAAACAAATGAAAATTCTAAATAAAATACAAACCCCTCATGATCCGGAAAGTTATAAGGAAATATATCCTGAATAATCGTGTGATTATCAAAACGACCCTTGTAGGTAAAGCTTAAGTTTGACGCGGGGTTTAAATGTACCCTACCCTGCAATAATTAATCTTAACGCATCAAGCCTTAATTGTGGATGCTGTATATATTCCAGTAACTGATCATTTTCATCTGCTAATTGTTTAATTTCATCATCACGTACATTCGGATTGGTTTTTTGTAATGAGCGTAAGCGTGAAATTTGTTCACCAAGTTGTTCTTCTATTTGTTTATCGGCAATATCAATGATTGCAGGAATATTTTGTGATAATTGGGATTCGGCTTGTGCAATGATTTTGCGTAAATTTCCACGATGACTTGCAACAATTTGCTGGCAAGTGTGCGTATCAATATTCGACACAAGACTTTTACATTGAGCAAAAGAAATTTTATCACTATGGTCAATATTATCTTTGTCCATGACAAGACGAATAAGTTGAGCAGGCATAAAACGATCAATTTGTATGTGTGGTGGTGCGATACACTGCACTACAAATAGCATTTCTAAAAGTACAGTGCCGGTTTTAAAGTTTTTATTCTTAATGATACTAAATGCAACATTACCATGTTCGCCTTCAAAAACCATATCCATGACACCACTAACCATAGGATGTTCCCAACTCATGAAAAAGCGGTCTTCATGCACTAATGCGGTTTCACGATCAAAAGTAATGGTTACCCCATCATCCGGTAATTCAGGGAAGTGAGGGGTCAGCATGTGGTTGCCGGGGTGAAGTACATAACTATGCAAACTATGATCGGTGTGCTCAACGCCATAAGCGTCACAAACGCGTAACATGTAATCTTCAAGTTCATCATTATTTTCAATTTGATGAATAGCGTTGATGATTTTTTCTGCAACTGGTTTTCTAAAAGAATTCATTTCCAGTAAGCGATCACGACCTTTTTGTAATTCAGCATTTAATTCGCTATAAAGTGGTTTTGCTTTATCAAGTAAAGAAATAACATTATCGACGTTATACTCAACCTGTTCTAACTGTGTATATAATTCTTCACCAAGTTGCGCCACCATCCCCTGACCGGCAGGGCAGGTTTGAGCAAAAGCATTCAATCCTTCTTTATACCAATGAAATAAAATCTCCTGTGCGGATTCTTTTATATAAGGAATATGAATTTGGATAATTTTTTTTTGTCCAATACGATCAAGTCGGCCAATTCGTTGTTCCAGTAAGTCCGGGTTTAAAGGCAGATCGAATAAGACCAGGTTATGTGAGAATTGGAAGTTACGACCTTCACTGCCTATTTCAGAACAAATGAGTACCTGTGCGCCATCTTCTTCGTCTGCAAAATAAGCGGCAGCACGGTCACGTTCTATAATACTTAAATTTTCATGGAATACAGAAGCACGAATAGCATGTTTGTTTTTAAGTAAGTCTTCTAAATCAAGAGCCGTTTCTGCATGAGCACAAATAACAAGTACTTTTTTGTTTTTTAATTTTTTAAGTAAATCAACAATCCATGGGAAACGTGGATCAAAGCTTGTCCAGTGTGGTGCATCTTTTAGTATAGATATGCCAAGATCTTTCAGACTTTGATAAGTGATTTCCGGCGTCAACATGAGTTCAGCATAACGACGGTTAAAGTCGAGAGAAAATTGTTCTTTCTTCTCTTCGGAGTTAAAGATTTTACTAAATAATGAAGAATAGGCTTCACAATTATCTAAAGCATAACCATTAACTTTTCTTTCAGGAAATCCTTTTATGGCATGGCGGGTATTTCTGAATAAAACACGCCCTGTTCCATGTTGATCTATTAAAAGGTCGATTGTTTTTTGTTTGGTATTAGATAATTCAGTTTTATCTGTAGAGCAAAGTTGCTTGAGTAATACTTTGCTGTCCTGTGGAATAAATTCATCTAAAACATCAATGTCATGTTGTTCTAATGACTTATCATCAATTAGCAACTCTGCCGTTTCTGCTAACTTGGTGTAGTGGGATTCTTCAGCTAAAAAAGTGTCAAGGTTATGGAAACGATGCGGATCAAGTAAACGTAAACGCGCAAAATGACTAGAAGGCCCCAGTTGTTCCGGTGTTGCTGTTAATAACAACACGCTAGGTGTATTTTGTGCTAACTCATCAATAAGTTGATACTCAGGACTAATATTATTTTCTTCCCACTTCAAATGGTGGGCTTCATCAATAATTAAGGTATCCCATTCTCCATCAATAACCTGTTGATGACGGTGAGGATTTTGCATGAGGAAATCAAGGCTGCACAAAATCAGTTGTTCAGTATGGAATGGATTTAATGTTTGATCGATTAAATCCATTTCTTCTTCAGAATTCAAACCATTTTCTTCATCTAACGATGAACAACGTTCTTCGTTAAATAAACTAAACTTCAGGTTGAAGCGGCGTAACATTTCAACCAGCCATTGGTGTAACAAAGCATCTGGCACAATAATTAATATGCGTTGTGCTCTGCCAGAAATAAGCTGGTGGTGTAATATTAAACCTGCTTCAATCGTTTTTCCCAGGCCTACTTCATCGGCTAACAAAACACGTGGTGATGGTCGCAAGGCAACTTCATGTGCAATGTAAAGTTGATGTGGAATCAAACTCATACGCACACCGTACAAACCATTTACTAATGAGGTGGATAACTGATGTTTTTTATTTAAGGTATCGTGGCGAAGCAGGTAGGATTTTTCCGGGTCAAATTGTGCGGTAAATAATCGATCTTGTGGCCGGTTTAGTTTTATAGCTGCACTTAATTCAGTTTCACATAACTGACTTGAACTGCCATCAGCACTAACAACATCATAAGTAATAATGCCGTTATGTTCCTGCAATGCAGTGATTTTAAACTTCTCATTATCCTGGTTTTTAATTGAATCACCAACCACAAAACTAACACGGCTAAGTGGTGCTTGTTCAATCGCATAGGTTCGCAGTTCGCCGCTGGCAGGGAAATTAATGCTAATCGTACGATGGTCAAGCGATTCAATTAGGCCTAAACCTAATTCACTTTCGCTGTTACTAATCCAACGCTGGCCGGGAACAAAATCAAATGATGACACGCAGAATACCTATTTTAGATAAATCAGAATTAAATGTTAGACCTTATGCACAGAACTGCCTCTGCTATAAAGGGGAGAGGATTATATAGGATTATTACCAATATGACTCAGGGATTTTGCCTGAGCCACTCAATATTAGTCATTTTAGTTTTAAGATTTTACAGCTTCGATATGTGCCGACAAAACATAATCGGTCACATTCGTATCCGGTGCCCAGTCTTTAATGAAGTCTTTAGATTCATCTTTCGGAGTGATTTTAATTTCAGTAAAACCGGCGTCCTGCATGTATTTTTCCAGATCATCAATTAATGATGCGCCGGCCATACACCCCGCGTAAAGCGCCGGATCATTTTTCATTTCTTCTGGCATTTCACAACTTGCAACAACATCGGATATTGCTAAACGACCACCAGGTTTCAATATTCGGTAAGCATCACTAAAGACTTGCGCTTTATTGGGAGACAGATTGATAACACAGTTAGAAATAATGACATCAACTTCATTATCTGCAACGGGAAGATATTCAATCTCACCAAGGCGAAATTCAACATTTTCAAAGTTGGCCTTATCAGCATTGTTACGGGCTTTACTGATCATCGTTGGCGTCATATCGATGCCGATCACTTTTCCGTTCTCGCCAACTTCTCTGGCAGCTAAAAATGCATCGAAGCCACCGCCACTACCAAGATCAACAACGATTTCGCCAGCAGATAATCCGGCGATTGCGCGTGGATTGCCACAACCCAATCCCATATCTGCACCGCCAGGAACGTTGTCCAGATCATCATTGGAATAGCCAAGGCGTAACGAATTTAAAGTATTAATGTCAATGTCATCCGAAACACCACAACAGCTGGATTCAATGCCATGTGCCTCATTGTTGTTATTTGCTTCTGCTACTTTTGCGTAACTTTCTCTTACCTGATTACGAATATCATTTGATGTTTTATTTTGTAGTGAAACGCTATCGTCACTACAGCAGTCAGAACTGGGTTGACAGCATGATTCTTCAGACATAACAAATACCTCTAACTATTTTTTGTTTCTGTGCCGTGCACAAAAGTTGAAAAAAAATTGTTTAAAATTTTAACTTTATCCGGGTCGACAAAGCACTCAATGTTTTTTCCTTTTCGTTGGGTTTTGATTAGCCCCGCGTGTTGAAGTTCCTTAATATGGTGCGATAGTGTTGAAGGAGCAACCGCTAAATCTTCACCGAGTTCACCTACACAAAAGCCAGTCACTGACTCGACTGAACAGACTGTTCCGGGCTCACAGCAATTCAGCAAGCGTTGAAAGATTTGTAACCGATTAGGGTTAGAAAGCGCCTTAAATGCTATTGCAAGTTCATTTGGATTAACCAGCTTATAGTTCGACATATTTCGAATTATAGAACACTTAGGATATTTGTCAAGAATATAAAGAAATTCCGATTTTTGCCGATCTACTGGTAATAAAGAGAAAATTCCAGTTGGCGAATGAAATATATGATGATTTCCAGACATTCCCGAAAGATCGCAATCAGCTTTATTATTGTGCTGGGGTTATCGCTCGCCATGATTATTTTTGATTTAAGCCGTATGTACATCATGCAGGAAAAACTGGATGTGATTACAAAGGAACATAATGTTAAGTCCAGTTTAATGATGGCGATACAGCATGGCATTTATGAACGGGAAGTCAGTTTGCGTAATATTATGTTAATGAAAGATCCATTTGAGCGTGATGAAGGAAAAGCGGTATTTAATAGCTATGCGCTTGATATTGTTAATGCCCGAGATAAATTAGCCAGCATGTCTCTTAACCAAAAAGAGAAAAAAATACTTGCAGAAATTAATGCCGCAATGGTGAAAGCGTATCAAGCTCAAATGAGTATTATTGATACGAGTATTTATAATGAAGAAAAAATTATAACAAAAAATGATTTAGAAAAAGCTTTTCATACCCAACAGACCTTTATGGGAAAAGTGATACAAATGATAAAGCTTCAAAAGCAAGCGACAAAGAAAGCTGTAATGGATGCCGAGCAGTCATATAAAGCGGCAAAAATATCTGTCGGTGTTTTGGGGGGAAGCGCATTATTATTTGGTGTTTTTGTTGCATTACTGGTTATTCGTCTAACTGAATCTCAGGCACATGACGTTAATAATGCAATGGCAAAACTTAATGACTCACATTATTTACTCGAAGAACGTGTAGAAAAAAGGACGCATCAACTAGCCTTAGCTCGTGATGAAGCAATGGCTTATAACAAAGCAAAAGATGTTTTTCTTGCGAACATGAGTCATGAGTTGCGGACACCATTAAATATTATTTTAGGTTATAGTGAATTATTAGAAGACCTTGCACTTGAAAGTGGAAATAAAAAATTTATTCCGGATCTGATTAAAATTCAGAAAGCAGCCCAACATCAGTTAGAATTAATAAATAGTATTTTAGATATATCAAAAATTGAAGAAGGTCTGCTGGTTATTCATGCCATTGATTTTGATATTGAAGCACTTTTATCTGAGGTTGAAGCATCAGCAAAACCGCTCATGTTGACAAATGGTAATAATTTTAAAATTAATTGTAAGCCAGGTATTGGCATGATGTACTCAGATAATATGCGTATTCGTCAGATATTATTAAACCTTTTGAGTAATGCGGCAAAATTTACTGACCATGGAGACGTTGAATTAAATGTTAGTAAAGACGAAAAAAATGATATTATTGAGTTCAATGTTAAAGATAGTGGAGTAGGTATTCCTGAAAAATACATGGAAGACCTTTTTGAGAAATTTACTCAGGCTGATAGTTCAACAACGCGTAACTATGGTGGTTCGGGTTTAGGATTATCAATATCAAGACAATTGAGTCACCAATTAAACGGTGACATCTCTGTCACAAGTGAAGCGGAGAAAGGTACGAGCTTTACATTAAAGCTGCCGATTATTTATATCGAATGATTACGTTTTTAGCTATGATTATTGCTTCTCTGGCTGTGCATCTTGTTAATGGCTGGGTTGAGCCCTATTTAGACATTAGTATAAAAATGATGTTAGATCTTATCATTTTTATTGCAGTATATATGGCAAGTAACCGATATTTTAAAAACTTACGTGGTTAGTAAAATAAATTATTTAAGTATTCCTGTTTTACACAAAACCACCCTTAATATTCCAAATAATATCAAACTGACTCAAAACACATTGTAAGTGTCTGAAATTCTGTCTTTCTTAAAAATATTGTGAATACTCAATGAACATTAGTTATGCACTAGATAAGTTAAATACGGTTTTGCCGCTGGTAGAACGGCAAAGAAAACTTTCGTTTGAAGAGCAGAAGTGTCATAGAAATATATTAAGTGAATTTTCAAAGTCTGGCAGGGTGCCTGATACTGTTCCGCTGACTATATTAAAAAAACTATACAAGAATGATTTAATCGTTTTAGATAATTCCAATAAAATTATCGGTGCTTATCCCTTTAGTCTTAGAAAAACTGATCATCATATATTTAATGAAAATATTGATCTTTATGCTATGTGTGCTTTTGATGCGGTAGCTATCGCGCCATTATTTTTAATTAAATTAAATATCGTATCCCAATGTTATGTCACTAAAGAGACTATCGAAATAGGCCAGGATAGTGAACAGGTGATCAGCGTAAAACCTTCCAGAGAAATTTATGTTGGTATTCGCTGGCAATCAGCCGGCTCGTGTTCGGCAGACAGTTTATGTTTGGAAATGATATTTTTGAAAGACAAGAATATTGCTAATGTCTGGAAAGGTGATGATAAAGACAGGAGTATTTTTTCTCTAACCGATGCGATTGATTTTTCTGTAAGCTATTTTAAACCTTTGTTACAAGGATAAGTTATTTTCAATGGAATTGATTACTATAATATTACTGATTTCTTCTTTGCTTTACTGGTTGGACAGTATTCGTGCAAAAGAAAATGCCACTAAACATGCAAAATTGGCTTGCAAAAAAGTGTTGCTTGAGTTTTTGGATGACACCGTTTTAATAAAAAAAGTCCGTTTACGTAGAAATGCTGAGGGACAGATCTCGATTTACAGAGAATATGAGTTTGAGTTTTCCAGTACTGGTGAATTTCGTTATAAAGGACAGGTACGTCTTTTAGGGCAAAATTTACTTGATGTTGAAATGGAGCCTTACCAATTTCACGAATAATGAGAAGCAAGATAACGGCGTTTACCCTCTAATATATTTTAATGTGGGGCACTATGAAAAACAAGTTCAAAAATACTCATGTACTGAATGTACACTCGACAACCGCTCCTGCGTTGTTCTACCTTCGCCCGTCCATGGGCTCGTCCGCTTTCCCATTTGTTTTGCCTTGTTCTCTAGCTTCTCATTATCCGTGAGTTATAAATAACGGCTGCTAGGGGTCGGAGTCAAATTGGAGAGACAGTATTAATTTGTAAGTTTGGAGGTTAAGTTTGACTCCGACCCTGATGAGACTAGCCTAGAAGATTTATTTTTTTTTCGCTAACGGTGGACTATCAAAATGTACACCGTCCCAGCCAAATTTCATGAAGTTTCTAATGTTGGCATGATCTGTTCCAGCTAAATTAAGTAAAACATCCTGGCGGTAATATTTTCCAAAACAACTGAGTGTTTGAGATTCATTGAGATCATTAATATCGGCAAAGGCAAAAATTTTACATGAGCCTTCGTTTGTTCCAGCTTCATTGACGACTTCTTTATCACCGATGCCATTATAAAACTGAGTTGGCGTGTAGTCGTAATCACTTTCAATAACGGCGATAACCTGATCAAATTCAACGTCAGCGGGTGTTGTTTGAATAATATTAATTAATTCTTTTGTGTTCATGTTGGTTTGTTCCAAATAATTATGATGAACAGCTTACAGAAATTTTTTCTGCCCAGTCAGGAGGAAACGCTGCATACGATTCATTTTCTGGTTGTTCATCAAATGGATTTTGTAATAAGTTAAACAAATGTTCAATTTCTGAGTAATCGTTGTCTTCAGCTTTTTTAATTGCAATTTCAGCCATGTAGTTACGTAAAATATATTTTGGATTTACTCGCTTCATTTTAATTGCACGTTGTTCGTCGCTATCAAGTTCCAGATTTAATCGCTGTTGATATTTTACAGCCCATAGATCAAATAAATCTCTTTGTATAAATATATCACGAATAGCATGGTTATTGCTGAGTTCAGTTGAGTCAAAATCAGATAACTGGCGAAAAAATATGCTGTAATCGACGTTATCATCACTCAATAAATTTAATAAGCTTTCGAGTAACGCCTGGTTTTGTTTATCTTCATTTTCTAAGCCAAGTTTTTTACGCATAAGATCTGAAAACGCTGATATAAAACATGTTTGATATTTTTCCAGTTCACCCTTCGCCATCTCTGCTGCTTTGTCCGGACTTTTGTTGATTAAAGGTAACAGTGCCTGAGCAAGACAACTTAAATTAAACAATCCTATGTTGGGTTGTTGATCAAAGGCGTAACGTCCCTGATGATCAGAATGATTACAAATATAACCAGGATCATAGTTATCTAAAAATCCATACGGACCATAATCAAGTGTTAGTCCAAGAATAGACATGTTATCGGTATTCATCACACCATGGGCAAAACCGACTGCTTGCCATGAGGCGATTAATTTTGCTGTACGATTTATTACTTCAGTCAGTAATGCAAGGTAGGGGTTTTCATCATCTAATAAATCAGGGTAATAATGTTTTATCACATAATCAGCCAGTGTTCGGATGTGATCATACTGCTGGCGATAATAAAATACTTCAAAGGAACCAAAGCGGATGTGACTGGGGGCTAAGCGTGTAAGGATAGCGCCTGTTTCAATTTCTTCACGATAGACTTCATCATCACACGCGGTTAAACATAATGCGCGGGTAGTGGGTATGCCTAAGCTATGCATGGCTTCACTGCATAAATATTCACGAATCGTTGAACGCAAAACAGCACGACCATCGGCATCACGTGAATACGGGGTTGGTCCGCTGCCTTTTAATTGTAGCTCCCACTTTTTATTTTGTTTATTTAAGACTTCAGCAATAATGATTGCGCGACCATCACCCAGTTGCGGATTTAAATGTCCAAATTGATGGCCTGCATAAAGCATGGCAAAGGGGCTGGCGCTTTGTAAGGGGTGTTTGCCACTTAACACATCCACAAGATGTGAATCTTGTTCAATACCCTCTGCCAGATTTAATAGACTTGCCGCATTTTTATTATAGTGAATCAATCTGGATTCTGTTTTATAAGCTGTGGGCTTTACCTCAGATAAAAACGCTTCACCGAGAGCTAAAAAGGAATCGTGTAGTGGAATTGATTTAAGCGTAAATGACATGAATCTGACCTTAATTTGACAGATAATTATATTATATACCTGAGTATTTTACTAGGTCTTGTTTTGCGCTGTTTGTTCTAAAAAGTTATTCACCACAGAGATATACAGTGTTTCTAGTTACCATTTTCCTTTGTGTCTCTCAGAGACCTCTGTGGTTAAAATATTTTTTAGGTATAATTAAATTTTTATTTAAGCGGGAAATGACAGTGCCAAAAGCAAATGAATTAAAGAGTGGGATGGTGGTTGAAATTAATGGACAACCCCACGCAGTAAAAAATGTTGATGCAAAAAGCCCGTCATCTCGCGGTGCCTCTACTTTATATAAAGTCCGGTTTAATAACCTAAAAACGGGACAAAAATTAGATGAGTCTTATAAGGGTGAAGATATGCTCAAAGAGGCGGATTGCAGTCGTGTACAGGTACAATTTTCTTATGTTGATGGTGATGCTTTTACCTTCATGAATATGGAAGACTATAGCCAGTACACATTAAACCGTGATGAAATTGAAGACTCAGTTAATTATTTAACCGAAGGCTTAGATGGTATTTTTGCTTTAATAATGGATGATGTCATTCTTGGTATTGAGCTACCACATTCAGTGGTATTAAGCGTAACCGAAACAGCACCGGCGATTAAAGGTGCAACTGCTGCGGGCAGAACAAAACCGGCTATGCTTTCAACCGGTCTGGAAATTCAGGTACCTGAATATTTAGAGTCAGGGCAAGAAGTAAAAGTAAATACGACAAATGCAAAATTTATGTCGCGGGTATAAAATATTATCTTAGTGGATCAAATAAATATTCCAGCCCGTTTACTTTAATCTCATGCACAATGGCCATCATTTTTCCTAATTCACCATTAGGAAATCCTTTGTTGGCAAACCAGACAACATAGGGTTCAGGAAGATCGATTAATAAACGGTTGGCATACTTGCCAAATGGCATACGATATTTGGCAAGTTTAAGAAGTTGTGTCGGATCTGACTGTAATTCAGAAAACACATCACAATCATTGTTTGTCATTTATGCTGCAAAACGACCTTGTAAGTATTTAAGGATATCATCGGATTCATACATCCAACTGTCATTGCCGTTTTCATCAACAATTTTTAAACACGGCACTTTTATCTGGCCGCCACCCTGAAGTAACTCTTTCCGGTAAATCGGGTTATGTTGTGCATCGCGAGTTTCAATATTCAGGGATAAACGTTTGTTATTACGTTTTACTTTAATGCAAAAAGGACAGGTTTTGAATTGATAAAGCACCAGCTTACTCGCTGCTTGATCAATTTTTTGCTGTTCGTCCTGCGGACGTTTAATGCCACGTGGCGTGGTGATTTTATCAATAAATAAAATAATCGGACCAACGATTAAACGAACTGTTTTGAAGAAAATTTTAAAAAACCATTTCATAGTGAAATTAACCATGTTGTTTAAGGGGGCTAAATTAAGCGCTTATTATACTTTATTTTGGGCATGCGGAATGAAAAAAAATCAGACATATTGTCCTGCACTCCAGCCAGATGACCAGGACCATTGGAAATTGTAGCCACCCAACCAGCCACTAATATCCATCACTTCACCAATAAAATAGAGTCCGGGCACGGTTTTGCTTTCAAATGTTTTTGAAGACAGCGCATCACAGTCGACGCCACCTATCGTCACTTCGGCTGTTCTATATCCTTCAGTCCCATTGGGTTTTATTGACCAGTTTTGAAACGTGTCTGCCACCTGCTGCAATTCTTTTTGTGATATTTCCTGCAGGGTCTTATCTAACAATTCAGCCGTGAGAAAAATATTGACTAAGCGTTTAGGCAATAATTTATGCAGAATTGTTTTGAGTTTAATTTTAGGCTGGTTTTCATTTGCTATTGTAAGTTCTTCGAGTAAATTAAGGTCAGGCAATAAATTAATCTCTATTGCTTCACCGGCTGACCAGTAAGAGGATATTTGTAAAATAGCGGGACCACTTAAACCGCGATGAGTAAATAAAATATTTTCACGAAAACTTTTGTTTTTAGTATTCACAATACTATTAATTGCAATGCCGGATAAATCAGAAAGGGCGTCTTTATCCTGTGTGTGTAAAGTAAAGGGAACCAGTCCTGCAGATGTAGGCCAGACTTTAATATTAAATTGCTCAGCAACTTTATAGCCAAAGGGTGTCGCGCCCATTTTGGGAATGGATAAACCACCACTGGCGATAACCAATGAGGCACAGTCATAACCCCCTTTATCAGTATTAATAGTAAAGTGCTGTTCAGGTGTTTGTTCAATATTTATTATATTAGTACTGAGTTGAATTGTGACCTTTGCTTTTTTGCATTCGTTTAATAATAAATTAAGAATATCTTTTGAGCTGTTATCACAAAATAACTGACCATGTTCACGTTCATGATACGGAATTTTATAAGCTTCAACCATGGCAATGAAATCCCATTGGGTAAACCGGCTTAAAGCGGACTTAACAAAATGATGATTATGTGAGATATAATTTTCGCTGCTGACTTCGTAGTTGGTAAAGTTACAACGACCACCGCCGGACATGAGAATTTTTTTACCCGCTTTATTTGCATGGTCGAGTACCAGCACATGGCGGCCTCGTTTAGCCGCTTCAATTGCACACATTAATCCAGACGCACTTGCGCCAATAATAATGACATCGGTATTTTTCATAGAATGGTGGTCATTGATGCTATTTTATATCAAAGAGTTCATTTTGGCAGAAGAACAGTGGGTTTTTGCCGATATATGGTAACAGATTGAACAATCTTGGGCGGTGATAAATGGCGGACTAGGCTATAATAAATACTAAATCCATAGTGATAAAATAATAATATGAGTTATCTCAAGTAGTTATGGGACATAAATTGTATGGCTGAAGCCTTTTCTAATGTAGGTTTATTAAAATTCTTATTGGGAATACCTGATCTTGATGAGCTGGGTAGTGTTGCCTTGCTTGATTTAGCAAAGGATGCGCGTGCTGAATTTCTTAAGGTAGGTGAAATACTTCATGCCGATGAACACATGGATCGACATCTTTATCTGGTTGAAGGTGAGATAGAACTGGTATCCGGTGATCAGATTTTACAGGTGATTAAGGGCGGTTCTGAACGTGCCAAACAGTCTTTATTCAGGGTTCATACTCACGGTCTCGAAGCGCGCTGTCTTAGAAAAGCCAGCCTGTTATCATTAAATGAAGCAACCTTTGAGAAGTACATCGCAACCATTAAACCAAAAGAAAATACCAGTGGTATTAACTTTGGTAGTTTTCAGGATGCCGATAGTGATGCTGGTGTAATCAATGAGATACACCGGGAATTTAATCATAATGAAGTTGATTTACCGAGCATGCCGGAAATTGCTTTAAAAATTAATCAGGCAGTGCAGGATGAATCGCTTGATATTCAGAACATTGCCGATATTATTCAAATTGATCCCATGATTTCTGCCCGCGCGGTGCAAGTTGCGAACAGTGCAATGTATGCAGGTAGTCAGCCGGTACAAACAATCAAACGTGCCGTGCAACGAATTGGCTTACGTGCCATGCGCGCAATTGTTATGAGTGTGGCGATTAGAAATTTATATACACCGAAGTCGCCTCTGATTAAAAAAAGAATGAAGTCTTATTATCATCACAGTATTCGTGTTGGTGTTATTTGTCATGTATTAACAAAAAAGATGAAAGGCTTTGATCAGGATCAGGCTTTTCTTGCTGGTTTAATTCATGACATTGGTATTGTGCCCATTTTAATTCGTGCAGATAATCATGACGATATTAAAGATAATGTTGAATTACTGGATAAATTAATTCACAGTCTGAAAACAAAAGTCGGTGCAACTTTATTAAGACAGTGGTCTTTTGAAGATGAATTGATCACTGCGGCTCAGGATGCTGAAAACTGGCAACGTGATGTGATAAAGGCCGATTACTGTGACGTCGTTCAGGTCGCACAATTACATTGTGAAATGATCGGTGGCAAGAAGCTTGATGCACCGCCTTTAGCGGAATTACCCGCTTTTGAACGTCTCGATCTTGATGGTACTAATCCGATGTTGATTATCGCGCAGGCAAAACAGGAAATGAGTGAAATTATCCATTTACTGGATTAATTTATAGTTTATGTCTAATCAAACTAATGATGATCAGCGCATTATTGCGCAAACGAAAGAATGGGTTAATACTGTTATTGTTGCCCATAATTATTGTCCCTTTGCCAAGCGTGAAGTTGATAAGGGAAGTGTTAGATATCAAATTATTCACGAAACGGAATTTAATAGTCTGCTTAAATCTGTTATTCAGGAATGCGTATGGCTTGACCAAAACGCCGATACAGAAACAACCCTGATTATTTTCCCATCGAACCTTGAAAATTTTAATGCATTTTTAGATTGCCTGGTTTTAGCCGAAGAACTATTAGTGTCGCAAGACTATGAAGGTGTTTATCAAATAGCAAGTTTTCATCCAAATTACTGCTTTCAGGGTGCAGAAGAAAATGATGCGGCGAATTATACGAATCGTTCACCTTATCCCATGTTCCATCTTATTCGTGAAACCAGCGCTCAACGCGCAATAGAAAATCATCCTGATGCAGAATCAATTCCGGAACGTAACGTTGAATATGCACGTGAACAAGGTTTGGATAAAATGAAAAGCTTATTAAAGCATTGCATCGATTTGGATAAACCGAATGACTAACATCGTTGTTAGTGCTCTATCCATCTACCCTGTTAAATCATGTCGTGGCGTCAGTCTGAGCTCCGCTCAACTTGAAAGTTTTGGTCTGAAAAATGATCGCCGCTGGATGGTTGTTGATGAAAAGGGTGTGATGTTAACGCAACGTAAAATCGCTAAAATGTGTTTGATTCAACCTGAGCTGAATTCCCGTGGTTTAACTTTAAAAACATCAGCAAGAGAAGAACTTGATGTTGAAATACCCTTAGCGAATAAAAAAGTTAGCGTTAAAGTGTGGGACGATCACTGTCAGGCCTATGATGCAGGTGATGAAGCTGCAAACTGGTTGAGCCAGCTTTTATCAACAAACTGTCGTTTGGTTTATTTTCCTGATGATGAATTCAGACAAGTTGATTTAAACTATGCCAACATAGGAGATAAAACCGCCTTTAGTGATGGCTTCCCGCTTTTACTTATTTCACAGGCTTCACTGGATGATTTAAATCAACGTTTAGATACACCCATTCCTATGAGCCGTTTCAGACCAAATATTGTTGTTACAGGTTGCGAACCCTTTGCAGAAGATACATGGAAAGAAGTACGACTTGCTGACATGACTTTTCGTATTGTGAAACCCTGTAGTCGATGCGTTATTCCCAGTATTAATATTGAAACAGCAGAAAGAGAAAAAGAACCGCTTAAAACCTTAGTCAGCTATCGTAAACGAGATAAAAAAATATTTTTTGGACAAAATGTTATTGCAAATATGACGGGTAAGATTGATGTGGGTATGGCAGTCGATGTGATTGAATATACTTAAGCTGTTTTACCTTTAACCTGCCATTCATTGCCGGATAACCAGACTGAAAATTCTGCTGCGCTTAATGGTTTGCTGATGTAATGCCCCTGCGCAATATCACAACTCAGTGTTTTAAGTCGTTCCCACGTTTGCTTGTCGTGCACACCTTCAGCAACAATTTTTAAACCAAGGTTATGTGCAACTTCAATGGTTGCTCGCACAATAATGTCATCATCTTTATCTTCAATCATTTCCATAACAAATGAGCGATCAACCTTTATTTCATCAACAGGCAATCTTTTCAGGTAACTTAAAGAAGAATAACCGGTTCCAAAATCATCGATAGACAAATTAATGCCTGTATTTTTAATTGTCTCAAGGGTTTGTTTTGCTCTGATTGGTTCGCTCATAATATCGCCTTCAGAAATTTCTAAAGTTAAACATTCGGGTGATAAGTTATGCTTAAGCATCATATCCCTGACATGATGAATTAATTTTGAGTCATGTAAGTTATGCGCGGATATATTGACAGATATACCCAGGCTGATGTTGTTCTTTTTCCACAAGGCACATTGTGCGATCGCTTTTCCAATGACCCACTGAGTTAATGGTTTAATTTATCCCGTTTGTTCTGCTAATGGAATAAATTCGCCGGGTTTAATTAAGTTGCTTCTTTTCAGCGTATTCAAGAATGAGTTCGTGAAAAATCGGGTAACTTTGCTGACTGAGCGCCACCACTAAATCGGCGTCTTTGTGCATTTTGTCATGTTTAAATGGTTTATTTTTCCAGTCTTTTTCGACAACCGCTAAGCTATCAGGATCGCTAAATGTGGGGGCAGCCGAATGGGGCGGGTTGTTATCTGCCCATACACTACTGGTGCCGGCAATGAACAAAAGAGTAAATAATTGATATTTTTTGTAAACGGAGCGAAAAATTCAAATGCATGGAACATCCCCAATTAAGAGGTGACAAAAGCCGTTGCTGCAAAAAATACTCCGCTTCTTAAAATGCCACTAATGTGTTCATTCTAATTTGGGGTATGAAGCTAACGAATTGATTATTCTTGTAATTTTAAATTTTTTGTATTATTGAGGTCACTGTAAAATATAGTTTCAACAGTAAAATAATATAGAGCATCTTTAAGCGAAAATCATTACTGATTCACTCGAAATACATTATTTTTGTGTAGACGGATAAAAAGCATGGGTATTTAGCGTGCTTATAATTTGCCTTTAAGTTTACTTACCCAGCGTTTATCGAATAGCTGAATAATCTTACCCAGGCTGCTTCCCAGATAAAAGTCTGCGGCTGTTTTACCGAGTCGTTTTGGCGGCAGTGGTTTGGCGTGGCCAAGATGGTTTAGCCGTTTTGGTAAGGACGGTTCCGGTGCGGGATGATTAATATCAACCTTTAAAGCGGCTTGAATCGTTTCTGAAATTTCAGCATCGGTTATACCTGCTTTAGTCACCTTGGTCATCTGTGAGTAAGGCATAAATTCAGGTGTTTTAGCGCGTTTTGCCATATGATAAATTTTTGGCCAGAATTTATTTTTTAGAAATTGCGTAACGACTTCTTCATATACGATACATTCCACCATATCGCGGTCATTAATTAAATCCATGCCGTAGCTATCTGCTTCCAGTTCTTCTTCTTGCAGTAAAGGCATGGTGACGGCTTGATAAAGTGGGCTGTAGAGTTGGAAGAAATAACTAAGAACTTTAGTGAAACCATTTTTTGCGTGCTTACAGCTAGTATTAAATTGAGACCAAATATCGTTCAAAAAATAAAGGCGGGTAGTCACTGGTGTATGTTGGGTCGATAACTGTCCAATTCGACGCGCCAGTAACGCACGAAAATATAGTGGCGACATCGTTAACAAGACGGGTAAGCCAATAATAAGTGTGCTGGTATTAAGAAAAGGCATGTGAGTGCGTGGTGTTTTAATTACCCGAATTTCATATTTATCACGCATTATAATACGGTCAATTCGAGGTTTGCCAAAGTCATTACGAAGTTCTTCGATGAGTTTTAATAAGTGAGGAAATTTTTCTTCAGTAATATCCAGGCCAGTGGGCACTGAAAATTTAATTTTATAAATTGCCCAGCTAAATGCACCACCTAATCCAATTAAAACGAGTTGAATAAGCGCATCAATCCAGTCTTTTAGCTCTTTTGCCTTAATAACTGTTTCATAAAGCTCAGTAGGCAGTGTTAAAACCAAATAAGGGAATATTAATAAAACTAAAATACCGAACAGAGCAATAAAAATACTTAAGCCAAAACTCAGGCGAGGCGCTTTTTCTTTTAGTTTAAAAAAAAAGGCATTTTGTAATGGGTTAACCCATTTATTTACAAAAGGCAGGTAACGAGATAATTCCATTTTGTAATCACTTTAACGGATGAATAAATAATATTTTTTATATAGCGTGGCATCCACACAATATTTTTGTAACTATCCTAGACTAATATTTTAGATAAAACAGGGTGCAGAGCACATTTCATTCATCGAAGAATAAATTTGGGCTCTCTGTATTAGTTAATTATGGAATATTAATATTTTAGAGTGCTATAAATTGCTGTAAAAAAGTAGAATTTAGGTTAGCTATCGGGTTAAACTTAAGATGTTATATTGCATATTCTTAGGTTATTTCAGTAGTCCGTCTAGGTTATCTTCTGTTATTTACTAATGAAAGATTGCAATTAAATCTTTTAACAAAAAAATAAAAAGGTAATTCACATGGCAACTGGTACTGTAAAATGGTTTAACGACTCTAAAGGCTTCGGTTTTATTTCTCCTTCTGATGGTAGTGCGGATGTATTCGTACATTTTTCTGCTGTTCAGGGGGATGGATTCCGTTCTTTAGCTGAAGGTCAAACAGTAAGTTATGAAGTAGAAAATGGCCCTAAAGGTCCACAAGCTTCAGCGGTTACACCGCAATAAATCAGATTTTTATGAAATCTTATTTATAACAAAACCCGCTTTATGCGGGTTTTGTTTTTTATACGTATTTATTTCCTATTCCTTTTTAACCGACAAAGAGTGAGTTGAAGATGGAAGCTAGTAATAAACCTACCCTTTGGTATTTTGCCGATCCCATGTGCTCCTGGTGCTGGGGATTTTCGCCGGTTATTGCTGAAGTTAAAAAAAATTATGCTGAACAAATTAACATAGCGTTGGTAATGGGAGGCTTACAGGCCGGTGAATCCAATGTGCTATCTGAGTCGTCCAGAGAAGAAATTTTTCATCACTGGCACCAGGTCGAAAAAATGACAGGTCAACGTTTTTTATTTGATAATGCTCTGGTAGAAGGTTTTATTTATAACACCGAGCCGGCCTGTCGGGCTGTGATTACGGCGGGTTTGATTGATCCAGCTAAAAAATTCATTTACCTCAATGCGATTCAAACCGCTTTTTATACAAAAAATCTGGATGTCACCCAAACGGAGTGTTTGCAGCAACTTGCCGTTGAATGCGGTATTGAAGCAGAGGAATTTAAAACACTGTTTTTTGATGAAAAGCAGCGTGAAACCGCAGGAAAAAATTTCCAGTTCACCCAAAAAGCCGGTGTGCAGGGCTTTCCTACCTTAATTCTCAATGTGAGTGAGCAATTACATGATATCACTCGTGGTTATCAAAATTATGACAAAATAGCCGCATCTCTGGACAAATTCCTGGCTGTATAGACGTTTTCTTGGCTGCCCTTAAGGTTATTGATTGGTGTGTTACGTGCTGAAAAGGCAAAATACGGCTTAAAATTTTTGAACATTATTTAAACAAGGAACAACTTATGAAACTTATTCTTTTAGGCGCACCCGGTGCAGGTAAAGGTACTGTTGCAAAATTATTAACGAAAATGGACGGATCTGTACAAATCTCAACAGGTGATATTTTACGTGCAGCCGTAGCAGCAGGAACAGAGTTGGGTAAACAAGCACAGGCAGCAATGAAAGCAGGTGATTTGGTATCTGATGATTTAATTATGGGCATCATGGGCGAACGTTTGAAAGAAGACGATTGTAAATCAGGGTATTTATTAGACGGATTCCCTCGTACTATTCCACAAGCTGAAGCGCTCAAAGTTTTATTAGCTAATATGGGTGAAGAGCTCGATATGGTCGTTGATATCCAGGTTGCTAAAGACGTTATTTTAGACCGTTTAACAACGCGTCGTACTTGTGAAGACTGTGGTGAAATTTATAACGTTAAATCAAACCCACCAACAGAAGAAGGTAAGTGCGATAAGTGTGGTGGAAACGTTGTTCAGCGTGAAGACGAAACTGAAGAAGCAATCAGCAATCGTTTAGATGTTTACAATGAAATGACAGCGCCATTAGCCAGCTACTATGAAAAAGAAGGCAACCTTGTTTCTGTTAATGCAATATCAAGTGAAGCAGTTATTGATGCGATTAAAGCGAAACTTGCTTCTTAATCTTTTAAGAAACGAGTTTTAAAAAAAAGGGAAACCATTTATTGGTTTCCCTTTTTTTATTCTTGAGTGTAGTAGGTCGGTTCTTTTTGTACAAGGATGTACTTATGCAGTGATGGCAAGGAAGCCATTGAACTGCCAGGCCGACGGTGCGGTATAACGAAATAGCATATCTCTCATATAACGAAGGTGTTCATCGAAAATAATAGTTGATATTTTTACACCGCGTTGGCCTAAAGACCAACCTACAACAATTTATTCCATTTCTAAATCTTCACTTACCGCAGCTAATCCGGCTTTTGCACATTTCTCATCGGTTAAACCAGAAGGCGCACCACTCACACCAATGCCACCTAAAATCGAACCGCCAATGTTAATAGGAATGCCGCCTGCAGCAACAATTAAACCATCAAGCTTTCCAACCTGAAAAGGTTTAGTAAAGCGATCTTCCATCTTTGATAATTCTGAATTAAACGCCATTGCGGTATGTGCTTTTTGTTTGCTGATAGGTAAAGTAATATCCATAGCTAACACATCACGTAACACAACTTGTGCATGGCCGCCGCGATCAACAACCGTCACAGCAATTTGTACACCTTCTTTGCGACACTGTTTTATTGCTGCTTGTGCAATGCGTAATGCCGTTTCCATTTTCAATCGCTTGACTGAAAGAGTCAATGCTTCATCTGCAGAGTAAACATTACTTGTTAAAGAAAATAACAGAGGTAAAAGAAATAGTGCTTTTAAATATTTCATTGTTAGCGCTCCTATATTATTGAATGTTTAATTTTCCTAACTCTTCAAGTAACTGCATAACAAGTTGTTTGCCGTTAGTTGTCATTTTTTTAGTTAATACATCGGGATCACGTTCACCGTCTATCAACTTTTTCATTATACCACCGAGCTGACGCATATCACCCTGAGTATTGGTCATTTGATCCGCCATAAACGAAGCGGCCTGTAATGCCTGAGCATCACCACGACAAGCTGCATTGATCATGCTAGCCAGTCCGGGGGCAGCCATCGTGGGATCGGCTTGTTGATTAACATCCGGCAACGTTGCCGGATTTTGTAATCCAAGCAAAACACTTTTTATAATAATGGTATCTTCGTCATCTAAACCATTTAGTACGTTTTCATCACGCTGGCCGGCAACAATTTTATTGATTGCGGCAACCAGCTCATGCCAGCTTTGTTGAGTTGCCATATCTAGCATCGGTTTAAGTTGCTGCTTCGCTGTTTCATTTTGACAGGCATGAACGACCTGATGGATAAGCACCGCATGGGAGAGTCTGATCTGTTCTTCTTGTTCAGGGATTGTTGCCATAATGATTTCTCGTGATAGATGAACTTTGAGTATAAATCAAAAATAGCGAAAGAAAATATCAGAGATAAAAATATATCACCCTAGCCTAATTTTCCTTCAGGGAGGATATAGAACAGAAACAGTGCAGGAGCAACTGTTGAGTGAGACTTTACCCATAAAGTGAGCAGATTTTCACTTTATACTTCCAACTTATTTAATTTAATATTTTCAATAGGTTATAAATATCCCATAAAACATGCTATTTTAACTCTTCCCCCGCGTTTCTACCTTGTTTAAGTGGGTGTACTACAATTATAAAAGTTAACCACCAAAAATCACATGTCCACTATTTAGAACAGCATTGTATGTTTTATTCTTATTCCTATTTTTAGCTACTTTAATTCACGAGTTATTTTTAATCATATCAATTAATTTAAAGAAAGCTTTAAAATAGATATGACTCACTTTCGTGTAAGAGTTTGAAAAATATTCACATCCCATGGGCGCATAGTAAGCATAAATCCAACTGAATGACGTTTATCTAATGGTAGCTTTACATCTTGGCGTAGTAGCTCAGTAAATTCTTTTGCGAGCGTTTGCATCTTAATTATTAACTGTTGCATTGATGCCTCACTTAACAAACCATACAAAAATAATCGTTGCTCAAGTTCACCGGTAAAACGTGATGCTAAAAAATGGCCTTGTAACTGAGATTCAAAGAAGCGTTCAATTGGTCCATCAGAGAGCCAACGAAAATCTTCAGAGATACGCAATTTAATTCTGTTGTTTGGCAATAAATCAATAATCTTTAGCCTGTCTAATTGTGCAAGATATTGAATACATTCGGATTCGGTTAAATGATAGAGAGATAGAATATCTGAAAAACTTAATCGGTTACGGACACTCACAGCAACTAATAAAAGTTTTACGTCGGCTATAAGCTTTTGTTCTTGCTCATAAGTCAGTCGAGTTATACGCTGACGTGAGTCTTCATAAAGTTGGAATAAATCTGATAATTCCATTTGCATGATCTGACAAATTGATTCCAGTCTGTCGAGAGTGAAACGTTTCGAGGCAAACTGGCGTTTCACATTGGCCTCACTCATGTCTAGGGCCTCACCCACATCTGAATAGGTCAATTTATGGGACTTTAGTGCCTGTTTTAATGTTGATATGAGTGCGGCTGTCTGTGCCATTTTACTCTCCAAATATCTTTAAGTAGCGTAATTATATACCGGTGTACCATATTTCGTCGTCCTTTTCTAATGTGGTTTATTTAATTGCGTCTATAACCAATACTTCCCCCAGTAAACAGAACAAGAAGGAACTGACATGTCTCTATTCAAACGTCTTAGTACCACTATCGCATAAACATAACTTGAGCTGGTTATCGGTGAAATTGAAAACGGACAGCTATATAAACAAATCAGCCAACGTCAGGAAGGTGTTAGTTGATGGTAGGTACGCGTGATTAAATGAGAAAAAAAGACATTCTCATTTAATCACGCGCATCAGTGTGTAAAGCAAACTTTAAGCAGTGGGTAGGCTAAGGCAAATGCATTCTTGGTCTCTTTCTTTATACAAAACTCAAGGGGAATAATATGCGGCTCAATGAGACAGTTATTTTACTACACGGTTTAAATCGAACATCTCGTTCATTTTCAAAAATGGAAGAGGCACTTATAGAGAATGGTTACAAAGTGATAAACGTAAACTACTCATCAAAACATTTTAAAATTGAATCTTTAGTGAGGCGGTATGTCGCACCGTCAATTAATGCGTGTGAAAAGCAGCCTAATGTAAAGATTCATTTTGTTACCCACTCAATGGGTGGGATTTTATTACGCTATTATTTAAAGCATTACACGATAGCGAATTTAGGCAATGTCGTTATGTTAGGACCTCCGAATCAAGGAAGTGAAGTTGTAGATAAACTTAAAAAAGTACCTGGGTTTAAATTGCTTAATGGTCCTGCCGGACAACAGCTGGGAACAACATTAATATCGTTACCGCAACAACTAGGTCCGGTAGATTACTCTGTTGGTGTGATTGCAGGAAACCGCAGTATCAACCCTATTCTCTCTGGTCTCATCCCAGGTGAAAATGATGGCAAAGTTTCATTGAAGCGTGCCAAGGTAAAAGGGATGAGCGATTTTTTGGTAATGCCGTATACACATACAATGATTATGCGACGACAACGCGTCATTGAACAAACTCAATACTTTCTTAAGAATAGTCAATTTGAATCTCTTTATTACCGCAATGAGGAGGCGGTAATAAATGAATGATTTACCTTTAGTAACTTTGCATATTTTAAGAATAAGCAGCTTAAAACGCTACTTTAAGGCTCACTAAATAAGGCTTTTAGTTTTTTGGTGGTAATAATTAATACGAATGACTACTATTTACGGAACTTAACTAGATAGACTAAAAAATACAAAGGAAATAGTTAAATGAACAAACTAACAAAAATAGCAGGTTTTTTTCCTTTTATCGCGATTGTGTTTTTGAACGCTTTCGTTGATTTAGGGCATAAAATTATCATTCAAAATACCGTGTTTAAAATTTATGATGGTGAAACACAGATTATCTTAACGGCCATTGTAAATGCTTTAATCCTATTACCTTTTATCTTGTTGTTTAGCCCCTCTGGTTACCTTGCAGATAAATACCGTAAGCCAATCGTAATGCGAATTAGTGCACTAGTAGCCATAGCATTAACCTTAATCATTACTCTTTCATATTATCAGGGATGGTTTATCGTCTCATTTGTAATGACATTTTTGCTTGCTGTCCAAAGCGCATTTTATTCACCCGCAAAATATGGCTACATTAAAGAGTTGGTAGGTTCGGAAAGACTGGCATCAATGAATGCTATTGTTCAAGCAATAACAATATTAGCAATATTATCGGGTATCTTTATTTTTTCGATTCTATTTGAAAGTAGTCTAGTGAATAAAAGTTACCAAAACGTATCTGAATTAATTAGTCTCATTGCACCAATCGGTTGGTTTCTTGTTTTCTTTTCTGTTTTAGAGGCGATTGTTTCTTTTAAAATCCCGCTACAAGAAAAAGAGCTAAGCCATTTTAATGATGAGAAAAAATTTACTGCAGTAAATTATATTAAAGCAGATTATTTAAAATCAAATTTACGAATGTTATGGCAAGACCAAAATATTTGGCTTTCAATTGTTGGGTTGTCAGTTTTTTGGGGGATATCACAGGTTGTATTAGCAGCTTTCCCTGCCTTAGGAAAAGAAGTTCTCCACACTGACAACACCATTTTAATTCAAGGGATCTTAGCTTGCTCAGGATTTGGTGTGGTTATTGGTTCATTAATCGCAGGGAGCAAGTCAAAAAACTATATCGAAACAGGTTTTGTTGCTATCGGTGCTATTGGTCTAGTGTTTAGTGTGTTTTTAATTACACAATTTGATTCTGTTGTCATGATGAGCCTGAATATATTTATGTTTGGAGTCTTTGGTGGTCTATTTATTGTTCCGTTGAATGCCATGATTCAGTTCCATGCTGAAGAAGAGAAGTTAGGAACTGTGCTAGCTGGAAATAATTGGGTTCAAAATATTGTTATGGTTAGTTTTCTTGTTGTAACCGTCGCTGTAGCAACATTTGGAATCAGTAGCGTAGGCTTATTTTATTTTATAAGTGCCATTACGTTACTGGGTGCGCTGTATACAATTTATCATTTACCACATTCATTAATAAGAATTTTAATCCGTGTATTGTTTGCAGGACGTTATAAAATTAAAGTTCAGGGATTTGATAACTTGCCTGGAAAGGGTGGTGTACTGATGTTAGGTAACCACGTTAGTTTCATCGATTTTGCCATGATTCAAATTGCATGCCCTCGTAAAGTACGATTTGTAATGCATAAAAATTATTATGAAAACTGGACCATTAAATGGTTTCTAGACATCATGGGTGTTATTCCAATTGCCAGTGGTGCGAGTTCTGAAGCATTAAAACAAATTAATGTATTATTAAAAGCTGGAGAAATCGTTTGTTTATTTCCTGAAGGCGCTATAAGTCGTAATGGCCAACTGGGAGACTTTAAACATGGTTTTGAAAAAACAGTGTCAGAAGTTGAGGGTGTTATTCTTCCTTTTTATATCCGTGGACTTTGGGGAAGCCGATTCTCCCATTCAAGTAGTTTCATGAAATCAAAACCGGTTAGTGGGCTACGTCGTGATGTCATTGTTGCGTTTGGTGAACCATTAGCTATTGATAGTAAAGCTGATGTCGTAAAACGCCGTGTATTTGATCTGTCGATATCTGCATGGCAGAAATATACAGAAACACTCGAATCACTTCCATTAGCCTGGATACGAACCGTAAAAAACAACCCTAAGTATAAATGTATGGCTGACGTACTCGGTGGTATCGAACTGAATGCACAAAAGGCATTAACATCAAGCATAGTATTTTCAAAAATAATAAAAAAACGTAGTCCAGAGCAAAATATTGGCTTACTGCTGCCCACTAGTAGTGCTGGTATGTTTACTAATATGTCCGTCATGCTATTGGGAAAAACAGTAGTGAATTTAAATTACACTGCCAGTATCGATGCATTGTTAGGCGCTATAGAAAAAGCAGATATTGAGTCGATTTATACATCTACTCGATTTGTTAAAAAACTTAATGAGCGAGGAGTCGATACCGATTCATTGTTTAAAAATGTAAATGTCTTCTATTTAGAAGAACTAAAAGAGGATGTTAGCATAATTAATAAATTAACGACCTTACTCATGGTGAAATTACTACCGGCTAAATTATTGTATTTTTTATTTGGTAAAAAATTAACTATTACCAGTCCAGCCGCAATATTATTTTCAAGTGGTAGTGAAGGTACGCCTAAAGGGGTAGTGCTGAGTCATCAAAACTTAATGGGAAATATAAAACAAGTAACCGATGTTATGGACCTGCGCGAAAAGGATGTCGTTATGGGCAGTTTGCCACAGTTCCATGCTTTTGGATTAACCGTAACAGGTCTTTTACCGTTAATTGAAGGAGTACCTGTGATCTTTCATCCAGATCCCACTGATGTGGTTAATATTGGTAAGGCTATTTCAAAAAATAAAATAACAATTATGTTTGGCACATCTACATTTTTAAGATTGTATGCCAGAAACAAACGCGTACTTCCATTAATGCTTGAATCAATTAGATTAGTCGTGTCGGGGGCAGAAAAATTAAATGAGAAGGTACGAACAAGTTTTACAAATAAATTTCATCTACCCATATATGAAGGCTATGGTACTACCGAAACAACACCTGTTGCCGGGGTAAACATTCCTGATCGATTAGAGCAAAGTGCATGGCGTGTACAAACAGGCACTAAAGTCGGCACGATTGGTCTGCCCCTCCCCGGTAGTAATTTTCGAATTGTTGACCCTCAATCACTACAAGAATTACCAGTAAAAGAAGATGGTTTAATTTTAATTGGTGGAACACAAGTGATGTTAGGTTATTTAAACGATCCCGATAAGACTAACGAAGCCATTGTCGAGCTTGATGGACAGCGTTGGTATAAAACAGGAGATAAAGGCCATGTTGATGAAGATGGATTTTTAACAATTGTTGATCGTTATTCACGCTTTGCAAAAATTGCAGGTGAGATGGTGAGCTTAGGAGTCATAGAAGACACGATAAATAATGCGACATCTGATGATGTAGAAGTATTAGCAACTGCCATAGCAGATGATAAAAAAGGTGAAAAAATTGTTTTATTGTACTCAGGTGAGATTGATGAAGACTCATTAAGAAAAACCATTAGAGAACAAAATTTAATTCCAATAATGATACCCGATGTGTATATAAAAGTTGAAGCATTACCAAAATTGGGGACAGGAAAAAGTGATTTTAATCTCGCAAAATCGATTGCATTAAATCATTTTAATGAATAGTGATAACAGCATAAATTGAATAGATGCAATATTCAGGATAGAGAACAACTTTTGTTTGTATAAGAAGTAACTGTTTTCTTGGATAGATAAGTATCCTTATATTGGATATTAAATACTAAAGGCAAAAAAATGAGAAACATTCAAATATTAGGTACAGGGGTCGCGTTACCTTCGCGAAAGGTTACTTCTGAAGAGATTGACCAAAAAATGGGCTATAAAAAAGGGTATACGGAAAAGTTAACTGGAATGAGTTCACGGTATTACGTTACAAATGAAACGGCATCAGATTTAGCGTGCGAATCTATTAAACATGCAATAAAGCATAGTCCATTGAAATCATTAGATGAAATTGATTGTATTATTTCCGCTAGTGGCACGACAGAGCAGGCAATTCCATATAATGCGGTTTTAATTCATTCGAAACTTAATTTGTCAAAGACTATACCAGCATTTGATGTAGATATGACGTGTCTTAGTGCTTTAATGGCTTTTGACCTTGCAGCAAATATGTTGAGTTTAGGTCAATATGAAAAAATATTGGTTGTTTCAAGTGAAGTTCCATCAGTCGGTGTAGATTGGGTAAACATTGAAACAGGTGGGATTTTTGGAGATGGTGCAGCTGCAGTTATCTTAAGTTCATCAAAAGACTCTTCACAAGGAGTTCTTGCCAGCTATTTTGAAACACATAGTGAAGGTGTAGAGCTTTGTGTTATGAAAGGGGGAGGTACACGTTTTCATCCTGGTAATGTCGATGGTGATTATGTGAAGTATGCTATGTTTGAAATGCAAGGTAAGGAAGTTTATAAACTTGCAGCACGTCACATCAATAAGTTTATGCAAATATTACTTGAAAAGTCTTCATTAACAATAGACATGATTGATTGGGTTGTTCCACATCAAGCGAGCAATAAAGCTCTGACCTATTTCACTAAGATTCTAAAATTAAATTCTAAAAAAGTTATTAGTATCTTATCTACCAGAGGAAACCAGGTTGCAGCATCAATACCATCTACTTTGCATGAACTAATTACTCATTATCCTGTAAAAAAAGGAGATAAAGTGTTGTTGTTAGGTACATCAGCCGGACTTAGTCTTGGTGGCATGGTGATTGAGATTTAATGATGAAAGCAATTGTTACTGGTGCGACAGGTTTTTTAGGTAAACATCTTTGTAATGAGTTAAGTCATCAAGGATGGAAAGTGATTGCATTAGGGCGCAATAGAGAAATTGGTACGAGATTAAGTAACTCAAACGTATCATTCAAATACATTGATCTTGAAGATAATGCCGGTTTGAGTCGTGTTTTTGAACATGCAGATATAATATTTCATTGTGCTGCATTTTCTAGCGCATGGGGAAATAAAAATAAGTTTTACAGTAATAATGTGACTGTGACGAAAAATATTTTATTGTGTGCTGAAAAATATAAGATTAATAAAATAATTCATATTTCATCAACCAGTGTTTATTTCGATTTTACGGACAGATTAAATATTTCTGAAACAGATTCAGTGTCAGAACGTTTTGTAAATGCCTATGCTGAAACTAAATATTTATCAGAAAAAGTATTGTTGGATGATGCAAATACAAATATAGAAAAAGTAATTATAAGACCTAGAGGTATTATTGGTGAAGGTGATAATGCCATTATGCCGCGAATATTGAGGGTGGCAGAAAAAGGGACGTTTCCACTATTTAATAATGGAAATACATTGCTAGATATAACATATGTAAAAAATGTCGTTGACGCAATGCTCCTTTGTGGAACAACAAACAATATTGATGGTGAGGTTTTTAACATCTCAAATGATGAGCCCAGGAAGATAGCGTCGATATTAGATGCTGTATTTAGAGAACTTGACCTAAATGTAAAACTTAAACATGCACCATATTCTTTGTTTTTAGGTATCGCAAATATATTGGAAGGTTGGGCGAAAATAACAAAGGGTAATGAGCCGATATTAACTAAGTATGGAGTAGGTTTGTTAGGTAACTCGCAAACATTAAATATAAATAAAGCTAAAAATATTTTATCTTACAAACCAAGTTACACATTAGATGAGGGGATAAGTTGCTATGCCGAATGGCAAAAAAATAAGTGATTTTTCTTTACTGAAAGTGGGTCATTGCGTTCATCTCGAAGCAATGGTGCTAACTGATGCAAAATGGAAAACTTGTCAATTCCCGTCTGTAGTTGGTGTATTAAGACTTCCACAAGGTGGATATATGTTATTTGATACAGGCTATGCACAAAGATTTAATTATGTAACACAAAGTTTTCCTCAGCGATTTTACCGTTGGTTAACACCAATGCACTTATCATCTGAAGATGAGCTACATTATCAATTACAGAGTAAAGATATTGATGTATCAGAAGTAAAATATATATTTATCTCACACTTCCATGCAGATCATATTGCTGGTATCAAAGATTTTCCTGGTGCTAAGTTTGTATGCTCTAAAGTCGCATATGAATCATTCATTTGTCGTGCTGGGGTAAGTGCATTAATAAAGGGTTATATAAGAGATTTATTACCGGAAGATTTTGAAAAAAGAGTGGTTTTTATTGAAGATACAAAGAGGGTCGTTCTATCTGGAAAGTTAAGTCCTTTCACTATTGCTTATGATTTGTTTAATGATAGTGCATATTTTGCTATTGATTTGCCTGGTCATGCATATGGACATATGGGGCTATTATCACCGGCTATGCAAGGTAGTAATTTTTTGATAGGAGATGCTTGTTGGTCTGAAAGGGCTTATAAGAAAAATATAAAGCCAAATCGTATCGCGTCAATAATTATGAGTAATTATGAATCATATCTTTGTACTTTGAATGAGTTGTCTCGATTACATGAGAAGAATAAAGATATAAACATTATACCCTCGCATTGTATGACCACATTTGAACGGCACAAGCATGAATAAATACATTAAAAAAATATATATTATTTATTATTTTTTTAGAACTAAAGTTCTTCGTTTTGCTAGTCGAAAAGATTTGAAACGATGGCAGAAAAAGAAATTTTTATGGTTTAAAAATAATATTTTAATAAACTCTCCGTATTACAGTGAGTATCTAAATAAACCCTTTGAACAGTGGCCGATTATTAATAAAAAAATTCATATGACAAACTTTAACAGTATTAATACTCAGTCAATTGACAGGGATAAAGCCTTGTCGATTGCCATTCAATCAGAAAACGATCGTAACTTTATTCCAAAATATAATGATTTCTCTATTGGTTTGTCTTCTGGAACATCGGGTAGTCGAGGATTATTTGTTGCAAGTGAGCAAGAACAAGCTGAATGGGCGGGTACTATTCTAGCAAAGATGCTACCAGGCGGAATTTATCGGCAACGAATCGCATTTTTTCTTCGTGCAAACAACAATCTTTATGAGACAGTTGGTAGTTATTTAATTAAATTTTGTTTCTATGATTTGTTAAACCCAATAAAAAATCATTTGATAAATCTTCAGGATTATCAACCAACAATATTAGTTGCTCCGGCACAAGTATTAAAAGAGCTGGCTAAATACCAGGGTGCCGGATTAAATATATCACCTAAAAAAATAATTTCAGTTGCTGAAGTACTTACAGATGAAGATCGGGAATATATCGAAGGTGTATTCAAACTTCATATAGAACAAATATATCAATGTACAGAAGGTTTTTTGGCGCATACTTGTAAACATGGCAAATTGCATTTAAATGAAGATATTGTAATTATAGAAAAAGAATGGCTTGATAAAGAGTCAGGAAGATTTATACCAATTATCACAGATTTTCGCCGGGAAACTCAACCTGTTATTCGTTATCGGTTAGATGATATTTTAATTAAAGACAAAAAGCCGTGTGACTGTGGTAGCCCGTGCACTGTCTTATCTTCTATTGAAGGGCGTTGTGATGATGCGTTAAAGATGGAGGATAAAAAGAATAATTCTGTACTAATATATCCTGATTTTGTACGTAATGCGATCATATCATCGTGTAGTGAGATAGATGAGTATGAAGTGAAGCAAATATCTAAACAAATGATAAATATATTTATTAGCCCTTTTAATGAAAAAGTATGTGAAAACATTAAAAATGCACTGAATAAATTGTTTGAAAAATTTAATGTAAAGGTACCACTCTTTGAATTTAAACCTTATGTTTCGACTAGCTCATTGAATAAAAAACGACGAGTGCAGGGGGTAAAATGAGTAAGTTTCTTTTAACCGGCGCGCGTGCACCAGTGACCTTAGAAATATCCAGGAACCTGGCCAAACATAATCACGAAGTATATTTGGCAGATTCATTACGATTCCCAATAGCTAAAAATTCAAACTCAATAAAAAAATCATTTTATGTTCGTCAACCACGTTTTAAATATGCAGCATTTATCGATGATCTCATAGATATAATTATAAAACATAAAATAGATTATCTGATACCAACATGTGAAGAAGTATTTTATATATCACATGCAAAAGATAAACTTTCAAAATGCTGTAATGTAATATGTACAGATTTTAATTCTATTTCAAAAATGCATGATAAATATACAATTCTTTCTATGATAGATGGCTGTGGTGGCGTTATTGCACCAGGTACAAAAATTGTAAAATATAAGGATGTTAATAATTATTCATCTTTATTTGAAAAGTTGATTTTGAAAAAACGATTTTGTCGTTTTGGGACAGATGTAATAGTTAATCTCGATGCCAAAAAAGTTTCTAAATTGAAGCTTTCAGATGATGATGAGGTTTTATTACAAAATAAAATTATTGGTGAGGAGTATTGTAGTTATAGTGTTGCAGTAGATGGTGTATTAACCGCACATTGTACTTATCTTCCAAGATATAGATTAAGTGGTTCAGCAAGCTTATATTTTAAACCAGTATTTAATAATGTTATTTATGAGTTTGTAAAATTATTTGTCAAAAAACACCGTTATACAGGACAAATATCATTTGATTTTATTGCGAATACTAAAGGAATGTTTTTGATTGAATGTAATCCCAGGGCCTCTAGCGGTGTGCATTTATTGTCTGATGATAATTTGGCCAGTATTTTTGTAGATTCTACTAACATAGTTGATGCTAATGTTGTCAGGGATCCTGCCGCAATAAAACTATTAATGTTAATAATGATGTTGCCGTTAGAAGTTGCTAAATTTAATTTAAATACATGGTGGAGTGATTTTAAAATTGCAAAAGATGTTATATCAATGAATGGGGATAAAGGTTTTTTTTTATACCAAATCATTTCATTGGCTGAACTGGTCTATTTATCGATAAAGTTGAAGAAATCGATGCGTGTTGTTGCAACGTATGACATTGAATGGGATGGCGATAACATTGTATAAAGATAGTGTTTTAAATATAGATTCTGAAAAAGAACTGTTAAAAAATGAGGCTGAAAGCTTTATCTCTCGCGTTTCTGTTCAGCCAAAAAAGTATGTGGCTAATTTAAATACAGTAGCAGAGCTGGATAATATCAATGGTTTCTCATTCCCTATGACTATTAATAATTATGAGTATGAGAATAGTTATATTTGCTCGCCATATACCGCGTTGATACCCTATGCTTTACAAGAGGCAAAATATATTGATGGGATATTTGCAAAAAATATAACAAAGTTATTTTTACCCTTTTATGGTGTTTATTTAAAACTCAGTAAGATTAATAAAGTTATTTTTGTTAATAATTGGCTGCTATCTACTAATTTATACCCAGTGCATTGGCATGGTGAGGGTGTTAAAGATGCTGTAAATAAGATTAAAGAACAACATCCGTTAAATGCAATTGCTTTTCGTTCTCTAAATTATTTCAGTAATAAAGATCTTATTGAAGAACTGGTTGAGAATGGGTTTGTATTAGTTCCAAGTCGCCAGGTATATATTTACGACACGGATGTAAATGCAGCAATGAAACACAGGCAAAATAAAGTTGATTTTAAATTACTTGAGAACACATCATATAAAATACTGACGAATGTACAAGTTGAAGAAAAACATCTTCCGCGTATTGTTGAATTATACAATAAATTGTATATCGAAAAATATTCTATACATAACCCACAGTTTACAACGTCATTTATTAAATTCGCTCTGGAATCTCATTTCTTTGATATTGAAATATTTGTTGATGTCGATGGTCAAATCGACGCGGTAGGTGGACGATTTATTATTGGTAATATAGTTACAATACCTATTGTTGGTTATGACACTGCTCTTCCACAAAAGTTGGGGTTATATAGAATGGTGCTGGCTTCCACACAAAAATTTGCATTAGAAAATGGAATGATATTTAACGTAAGTTCGGGGGCTGCTCATTTTAAACGATTAAGGGGAGCTAAACCATTTATTGAATATACTGCGATTTATATTAGTCATCTTTCTTTTTTTCGTAAATTAGCATGGATGATCACAGGTAAAATTTTGAATAGTGTCATTGTACCCATAATGAAAAAGTATAAATTATGAATAATTCTTTCCTGCGAAAAAACTGGTTTATTGTTTTAAAGTCCTCGTCGCTTAAACATAAACCTGAATCAATAACATTATTTGACACTCAAATCGTCTTGTTTCGTAATAAAGGTAAAGTAATTGCATTAAAGGATCAATGTTTACATAGAGGAGTACCTTTATCTAAAGGAAAACTATGTGACAAGGGCTTGGTCTGTAAATATCATGGATGGATATACAATACAGATGGCGTTGTAGAAAATATTCCAGGGTTTATTTCTTTTTCTGAACATCATGAGTGCAAGCTTAAAAAATACGATGTGTTAGAAAAAGGTCACTATATTTGGGTTCGGCTTGAAAAAAATAATACAATGCCATTTTTTTCTGACGTTCATGACAAATATCCATATTTTACACAGAGTATGACTGTGTTTGGTCAAATGGAAGATATTCTTGAAAACTTTCTTGACCCAATGCATACACATTTTGTCCACACCGGAGTTGTACGAAGCGGACATTCTAGTAAACGCAAAGTATGCCATGTAACCGTAGATAATATAGAGCAAGGCTATGAAGCCGTTTATAAGGAAGAAGGCCAACAAACAGGCATTATCAGTTCCTTGTTTGGACGTTCTATAATCGAAAGTCGAGGAAGAATTATTTCACCGTGTGTAGTTGAGCTAATTTATGCATCTAAATTACATAAAGAGCTTGTTGTAACAATACATGCCCGTCCTAATGAATTTAATGAAGTTAAGCTATATATTCGTACCTATTTACGGCCAACGAAATGGCCATTCTGGTTAAAAGCTATTCCATTAATTATGTTTCAATGGCTTGTTGGATATCAAGATAAAAAAATCATAGAATGTCAGTATAGAAATATTAATAATGATTCTGGTTTTTCTCCTATGAATACAAAAATAGATTTTATGCGTACTCCAATAATTAATGTTTTGAATGATAATATTTTGCAACATCATTCTGAATATAAGTTTTTGGTATAAGAAGTTATACACAGTAGACTATAAAAAATAGACCATTCAAAAATGGTTATAGCGATATATTATCCTTAAGGCTTACTGCAGGAAAAACCGGCGAACAAAAAATGATTTTCAATCAGTTTGTAGGATAAATTATTACGTAACTCATTTTCAAGTGTGATCTTCGTGAGCATTTTCTTGAGCTCATTAAAATCTACTTCCACTTTTTTCGTTAGCTCACTTTATGCTTCCAGTCATTTTTCCCTTATGAGTAAAGTCATATTGAGGGGTTCGATGACATCCAGGCATAAAAAAAGGAACGATAAACGTTCCTTTTTTAAAGACTTTGCTAGTAAAAGTGTAGCTTAACTACAACCTTTTGGACGCGGCAAACCAGCGACTTTATTTGCACATTTGATTAAACCCGTTGGGAATAAAGAGTAAATGTACTTTTGGCTAGAATGATCTTTGTCATATTCCTTTTGCATGAGCTTAGAAAACTTACGAGGCTCACAAACAGTACCATTATCAGCGAAGTATTCACGGGCAAGATTAATAATATTCCAGTGCTCTTCAGTCAGGTCACCAATATTTTCATTTACAGCAATTTGCTTAGCAAGCTCTTCACTCCAGTCATCCAAATTCAATAACCAACCTGCTTCTGAGAGCTCAATTGTTTTACCGTCTATTACTGCTTCCATTGTAAATCACCTAAATTGTTAAAAATGTGTCTATCGTGCTTCTAAAGTAGAGTGATTTTATCAGGTATTATTTAGAAAGACCATATCAGAATGCGCTTATATGTAACTTAACTCATAAAATGAGCAAATTTACACTTGATATTTCTATGTATTATACTCACTTCATGTTTTCAATCTATTTATCTTAATTTTATCAATAAGATACGTGATATATAATATAAGGCTAAAAACAATACTCATTAATTTTATCGGTTGCAATCTCAATTATGTAGCAGTAATTCCAGCGGCAACTGCATATGATAATAAAAATAGATGGTTTAGCTTGGTATTAACAGCACGAACTGTAGGTAGAAAAATGAGAATTGATGTGGATGGCTGTGACACTAGCTAGCACCCAATAATTACTGAAGTACATCTTGGTAAGTTGCAATAGTGTATAACATAGCGCTTAAAAATTGACGACGCGTAAAGACGCGTCGCCATTTAATATCAACTCCCGTACAGTCGTTGAAAAATTATTAGTGCCTCCTCTACATTTAATACTTAGTAAATGCTGAAAGCTATATTTCACCTGAAATGGCCTTAAGGCTTTCTAAAACACTTGGTCGCTTACCTGAAAACTAGCTAACTATAGCAAAATTATTATAAACCTTTGTATGGCTAAACGTAAAATACGTAAGCCTCCTATTAAAGTTGTTAGAAGTTACAAATTAATAAGATAGAGAACCTTTGAAGGCCTATAAAATTAAAAATTAATAACTTCTTCCTTTTAAGGAAAGTCCTTTTTAATTGCCTTGTTAAACTTTCACTAAAAAACTTCTAATGCATGTAATTTACAGGATGACCAGTAGCGATATGAAATTGAATCATTGCCCGGTGCTCCTTGTCCTTGTCCATCTTCAATGGTGACTTGTATATCTTTATTAGCCAACTTTGCAGCAAGAGCAGCAGAATACATAGCTTTTCCTCCACCTGTTTTTATATCAATCCACATAAGCGAATAGTCACATAAACAACCAGTTAAAGGAGTATTTATTCTTAAACCCGTGACACCGATGGAGGGGATTATGCTGTTTATTTTTCCTTGTATATTACAAACAGTAGCGTTGATATTACTGCTTACTGCTAATGTAAGTAAAATAGTGGATATACCTATATATTTCATTATTACTCCATAATTTATTTAGTAATTAACTTCAGATTATATGGAATTTATTCCACATATCATTTTGGTTAATTTTTAACGTTGTTTTACTATATAAGATACTCACATCATAATTCATCTATTATTGAATATCATGAATATCATGAAAATCTCGACTTAGGTAGACAGTTTATACTGTTATTAACCTAATTAGGAGTCGATCATGAAAAATCGTAAAGCACAACATGATATTTCTAGGAAATTAAAAGTTTTGAATTACGCCAAAGAGCATGGAAACGTTGCTAAAACCTGTCGTTACTTTGGTATATGTCGAGAAACTTTTTATCAATGGCGACGTGCCTATGAAGTGCATGGAGAAGATGCCTTAGTTAACAATAAACCTTGTCCTGAAAATCATAAATTACAAATCCCTCGCCCCATCGAAGAAAAGATTATTCACTTAAGAAATAACGTATCACTTTGGCCCAGATATGATTGTATGGCACTTACAGCGCTACCACGATATTAAAATATCTCGTAATGGTTGCTATCAAGTTTTATTAAGAAACAAGTTAAACCGACTGCCTGAAAATTTTGAAAAACGATCTCGAAGTAAATTTAAAAGATATGAAAAAAAGTACCTGGGCATCATGTTCAGGTTGATGTTAAGTTCTTATTTTTAAAGACAAAAATGGAAACCGTGTTAAACGTTTTCAGTATACCGCTATCGATGATTGTACGCGTATTAGAGCGCTTAAAATTTATGATAAACATACACAAGTTAGTTCAATACTATGTTGTGCAGAAGTTTCCCTTCAGAATAAAAATGATACGTACTGACAACGGACATGAGTTTCAAACTAAGTTTCACTGGCATGTTGGAGAGCTTGGAATGATCCATGTTTACATCAAGCCTGCCACGCCCAGGTTGAATGGTAAGGTGGAACGTTCGCACTTAACTGACCAACATGAATTTTATCAAATGTTAGATTACAAAGGTGACTTCAATTTGCGTAAGAAATTAGCACAATGGGAAGATTATTATAACTTCCTTAGGCCGCATTCAGCACACATGGGGAAAACACCTTATGAAAAACTTAAACAACGTATGTTAGGATAGATATGAAACGTCAGCCGAAGTCAGATAAAAGACAAAGTCACAAACCGATACATCATCGAAATTTTTTCATAACGCAACTGAAGATCAATTTATGGATTTTCAAAATATGATCAATTTAAGAATAAATCCAATTAATTGGATAAGATTAATATCAGATAGGGTTTTGCATTAATTACCTATCTAAATTGAAGCAAATGTTATTTTTTAGGTAATTAAATACATTATGTAGGTAAATACCTACAACATTATCAGGTGTTTTCTCTAAATATGGGTTGATTATTTACAAAATCTCAAGCAAGATATATAAAAAGTACGTCAAAGAACGTATTAATATAATAATGTATAAAAGCGCTTAGGGATTAATAACAAGGATTTGTTCATGCCTCATATTACTAAAAATAAAATATCTAATTAATTTTTATTTAAGCAAACATAATTTTGCTTGATATTTTATTCCTTTATCATAACCCTAAAAAATTAAATGTGCTTCAAGCTTAAAAAATAAACATGCTTTTGAGAAAATAAAAGGATGCGTAGATTAATAGTGCACATAATAGTTTTCAATAACAACAAGCAAGTCCAGTTGCGATTAACGACAGTATGTATAGAAATAATTAATATGTTTGCCAGTAATATAGTATAAAAATAATTATCAAAATCGAGACTTAGTTATGAATAAATTAACAAAAATAAAAAAATCATTAATTACCATATTATTAAGTTCACTATGCTTTAGCTATACAACGATAGTATCAGCTAGAGATAGTCTTAATTCAAACGAAATTAAGAGTTTGAGATTTATCTCTCGATCTGTTCTCAAATCACGTGTGCAGGATAAAAAACAGATAGAAAAATCGTTGGTAGCATTGCGACTTAATATGAAAAATGTACAGGCTGAGATGACATCTCTCAAATCACAACTCATGAAAGAGTCAATAACGGTAAGGCTTAGTAAAAAGGGATCAAATACAAATAAAAAATTTAAATCTACTAGAAAAGATAAAATTAGAAATGTAATCAGCGGTGTAAAATCTCGACGTATTGCCTTAGAAGGAGAACTACCTAAATTTTGGCAGTTTTGGAAGAAAAAAGAAAAAAATAATAAACAAAAACAATTATGGGTTGATAAGTTAAGGAATTTAGAAAATGAGTTAGTTGTTATGAAATCGACAGGAAAATTTAATTTGAAAGATATCAATCAACTCAATGAATCGATTAAGTTAAAGAAAATGGAGTCGTCGCTCGACAAGATCGCACCAACTCTACAATCTAAAACTAAACATAGAAACTAAGTTTCATGCACGGAGCTGCGAGAATGTTTAAGAATAAATTATTGTACGTACTATTATGTACATTAGGAATTAATAATGTATTTGCTACATGTTTAGTTAGCACTGAAGACACTCAGTTGTGTGAAACAACAGAGATTTTATATTCTTCAGGTGAAGCGACGACTGTAAGCACAAAAGCTACTGAATTAGGTAGTCCTGTAAAAATATATGAATATCTCAGAAATAATTCTGAATATACTGCATATCATGGGGCACGAAGTAGTTCTTTGAACTCTATGTTAGGTTTACGAGGTAATGATGTGGATCTTGCATCAACGTTGATTGCGATGCTGCGTTCTCGAGGAATAAAGACACGTTATGTTGCTGGGGATATCAAGCTAGATAAGAGTGCAGTTGCAAATTGGTTAGGTGTAATAGATAACGATTTGGCAGTTGCTATCTTAAATGATCATGGTATTCAAAATATTGATTCGACCGATCCGGTTAAAGTGGTTTTTCAACATGTGTGGGTTGAGGCTTTACTTAATTATGACAATTACCGTGCAGGTAATACGGCGCAATCTGTAGCCTGCACAACTGAAGGAGGTGCTTGTAAATGGGTATCTCTTGATGTTTCTTATAAGCAAAAAAAATATAAAGAAAGCTACCGTATGTTATTACGGAATCTGAATTTTAATTATAAAGCATATTATAATGCTGAAACTCCAAGCAGTCCTGATTACGTAGCAGGTATGAAGGACAAAAACCCATTAGAGATTTATGAAGAGCAGGCTCTCGCCTACTTACGAACTAATCATCCTGGTGCGACCTTGGAAGACGTGATCGATAAAGGTGAAATCATCTCAGATACTAGCGGGTTATTGCCCGCATCTATGCCTTACGAAGTTGTTGGTACGCCTGAACGATTTGATTCTGTGCAGGATTATGATCTGGCCCATCCTGCAACAAAGTGGACGAAGTACCTGACATCAAAGATGGGCTTACCTGGTTGTTCTTCTATTGGACTGCCTTCATACAAAGTGTCTCTTGCTGAATTGAGTACAAAGCAGCTAACCTTGACAATGTTTATTGATAATACAACAAAAATTTTCGCTCATAGATTAGACGGTGTGAAGGTTGGAAGTTCTATCTCAGCTGGTGGCAGCATTACATTCATTTGTGGTGCTATTACAACAGTAGTTCAAATTGGTACACCGATGAATGTAAGTTTGGAAATGGATGCTGCCCCAGGCGATCCTACGATCAAAACTACATATGAAAATCTTACCTTTGGTGGGTATTATTTAATTGCCAGTGGTGGTGAGACTTCTAACTGGACGCAAGTGAAGCGCGCTTATAATAAGTTATTAAAGGCAAACCAACAATATCCTATTGTAGTTGATACAGCTGGTACGATAGGGGTGGTTAACACCGTATATGTGGACGAAAATAAAGATGGGCTTCCTGATGTGAATGATACCCCGCTACTCAACCATTTAAGTGCACAAGATGCATTAACAGGCGGACTGCTCTATGTGGCGCAATCGATTTATTACACACGACTTAGAGAAGAATCAAATCGTTACAGTAAAATGAAAGGGATTGTCTCCCCAATTTCAGGATATTTAGGACTAGTCAGCACGACCCATGAAGTGGAGTATCTAGATGGTGTGCCATTTGCTGTAACACCCGGTGGACTATTAATTGATCTAAAAGGTATTCGTGTTAATGGTAGTTGGGAAATAGATAAAGCTGCTGTTTATTCTAATGAAACTTTTAAGTTCCTTGGGCATGTAGCCTCTTCATTGGAACATGAAGTGTGGCAAGAGATCACTGGCTATGATGCCATATCTACCATGCGTGGTATTCAGTTAGCGCTTTCGAGTGGCCGGCAATTATTAGATGTAAAAAATAATTCAACGAGTAACACTTTTCCGACAGATATCTACACATTAGGATTTTCCTCTACGGTACCTGCTGGATTTACTCAACACCAGTACTCGCTTTTTAATCGACAACTAGTAACTTGGTCATATAGTGGAACAGAAGTTAACCCTGGTTTCAATATGGTTTTACCAGATGCTAGCAATCTAGCACCAACAGCAACTGCTGCTAAATGGCTTGTATACAATGCGAATACTAACTTAAATAATTTAGTAGCATCATTTGATAACCTAGAAAATCAACTGATTGCACTAAATCCGCTTGGTAGTTACGGCGTAACCTGTAACAACATTGTTTATCAAGATTTCCCCGTCGTGTTATTAACAAACATCGAAACATGTTTTAACGATATCGTTGCTAGTATAGGAATGACCGAAACAATTGATTATCTTGATGTAAATAAAGGCTTTAACCCTGCTAACCACGCTTATCGTTCTTATACTTTGAATATCGATGAACATGATCTCGGTTTTATACAGACACTACGCAGCAATATGTATTTCTTGAGTGACCCTAACGCATGGAGTCAATTTGTGTTGCCGTCACGTTTAAGCGTAGGATCAAACTATGTGTTTAATGTATTTATCAATAACACTTATTTAAGTAACGATCTTGTCTCATCAACATATGGTATTGCGAATCATAGTAATCGATTGGTAGCAGGTGGTGGTTATGTTACTGCTGAAAAAACTGTGGTACCAGCAACCAGCACAGAGTTTAACAACGAAGTTTTCACTAATCTGAATTTGGTATCCGTTACTAATAATGATGTGATACGTACACCTTCAACCGCGGATCCAGTAAGCACGGTAACTGGGAATATGTATCATGATGAGACAGATTTTATAATTAAAGGGCGTGGGCTAGATTACGCCTTCACTCGTACTTATAACTCAGATCAAATCAAAACAAATACCGCTTCAAACCTTCCATTAAGTAAGGGGTGGACTCATTCGTATAATATGCGTCTGATAGCTAATGACTACGGTAAGTTCCCTAATTATACAGCCACCGTTGCTCCTGAAAACGGTAATGGCACTACTTCATCAATTACTTATATCAATGAACGGGGTGGTGAAGAAAATTATTTGGTTGATGATGTGAATGCTACATGGGCGATCACTTCACCAAAAATGAATTTCGATACTTTACAGTTAGATACACCGGCAATAGGTTCTTATACCATTACTTATCGTAATGGTGTGAAGTACATCTTTACAGGTGCAGATTTAAAGGTGCCTGGAAACAGTGCACGTTTATCCCGTATTGAAGATCCGTATGGTAATCATTTATTGTTTAATTACACAGGTGACCAACTTACCAGTATTACTGACAACCTAAATATTGCTGGACGTACAGGATTAACACTTAGTTATTATCCAATAGGTGATATCAATGTAGGTCATTTGAAATCAATAACCGACTGGTCAGGACGAACCTGGACCTATAGTTATACAAATGGGAAATTAACTGGAGTAACAAATCCTCTCAGTTATACAAACAACTACACCTACGTTAAAGATAGCTATGGCGTAGCAACAGATTTGTTAAAAGATATCATTCAACCAGAGGGACGTGGTGGTAAATTTAAAACCATGACCTTCAGTTATTATGAAAATGACCAAGCTTATTCATATATCGACCAATTAGGCAATATTGAACTGCTCACTTATGATCTTTTCCGTAAGCGCACCCGCATCACAAATCCTAGGGGATACATAACTGAGCATTACTATGACAAAAACGGAGCCATGATCAAACTTGTGGAACCAGACAAAGGGATCCTTTTATTCGAAAACAATACAGATGGTTTACGTTATTTAAAACGTGATGCTTTGGGAAACCCAACGACCTATTCTTATAATAGTGCACGCACCTTGGATGGTGCGGCGAGTGATACCTTTGGACAAGTAACCCGTGAACAAGATGCTCTGGGTAACACTGTAGATTATAGCTATGGTATTTATGATCAGATCACCGACGTGAAAAATAAAAATAATGTTCATATGGTGAAAAGTTACTATGCAACTACCGATATCCCAACCGGAGCATTAGCTGGAAAACTGTCACAAATAAGCATGCCAGCGATAACAGTCAATGGCGTGACGCAATCAAATGTAGTTCTTTCAATATATAAATACAATGGCGATGGAACGGTTAAACAAATAGAAGAAATGATCGATCCAGCAACACCAACCCGTAAACGGATCACTAATCTAACCTATGTTTATGATGCAAATGGTATGACGTTAACAAAAGTCATCAGCGGTACTACAACTGGTGGTAGTGTTACAACAGTCCAAGTATATGATAATTTATGGCGACTAACCTCAGAATCTGTACAGAGACGCACCAGTTCAACCGATGCAACCATAATTTTGTTGACAACAAATTATGAATATGACGTTCTTAATCGACCCGTTCGTATAACCGATGCATTCAATAACATTACTGAAACAACATATGATAAAAACGGAAAGATAAAACAAGTTATTAAACGTTTTGCAACCAACAATCCAGCTATTAATTTACGTACTTTACATACTGGTTGCAGTATTGATGCTGGTTACCCAAATCATCACAGTTGTGTAGTCAGTACAAATAGTTATGATGCTGCTGATCGATTAATCAGTAAGACTGATCTCAATGGTAATACCACGAGTTATCAATATGATCCTATGGGTAATGTGACAAAGATAACTAACAAACGTGGACATAGCCTCTATAATAAATACGATCAAAAAGGCCGCCTCATTCAAGTGAAGAATGAAAACGCTTATAGCGTTAAGACCGACTATGATTTAGCGGGTCGTGTGATTGCAACAACAGACCCAAATAATAATAAAACGACTTTTAACTATGATGCTCTGGGTCGTAAGACGAGCATCACTACCCCCATGGGTCGAGTTACAACATTTGATCAGTACGATGGGAATGGGAATTTAATTAGGTCAAAAGATGCAAATGCCGTAAGTGGCAAACAACCAGTTAATTTACAGGGAAGCAGCATTTATAAAACTTATGATGAGTTTAACCGTGTCGTATCAGAGGTTAATGCGAATAATGAAAATACGTTCTATACATATGACTTGCTTGGCAACTTAACAAAACTAACCGATGCAAAAGGGCAGATAACACAATTCATCTATGATGATTTGAGTCGATTAATTAAAGTAATAGATCCTATTATTGAAAGCCCGACGGACAAAACTAAAGTTTATACCCATGACGAAGTAGGTAATGTGCTTACGACTACTGATCACAAAGGTGAAGTAACTAGAACAACTTACGATCGTGCTAATCGAGCAACATTGGTTGAATATTTAACAGATGCAACAACACAAACTGCGCGTTATAACCAGTATGGTGAGTTAGATCAAATCACAAATCCGACGGTAACATATAATTATACCTACGATAATCAGCAACGCATGACACAAAAATTGGATAGCCGAACAGCTAAGAGCTTGAACTGGGTTTATGATGCTACGGGAAATGTGATTAAGAAAACAGATTATCAGGGAAATATCACAAACTATACTTTTGATGACACCAACAGATTAGTCGCTATGGCGAATCAAGGTTTACTGCAAGCCTCTTACCATTATGATGGGGCAGGACGTTTACTTAGTCGCATTCTATCCAATGGCACAGCCACTCTTTATCAATACGACAAAGATGGGTTACTAATTAAGCTGAGCCAACGAAGTGCAGATGGTACTGTTGTGGATGAGCGTACTTACCAGCATGACGACATAGGTAATATTACTCAGGTCGTTATTACAGGTGGAGAAACAATCAATTATAGCTATGACCCAGGCTACCGACTGACAAGTGCCACTTCTAGCATTGCCGTAAATAACCAAACGTTTACTTATGATGCCGCGGGTAACCGCAGCAGTATGACAAACAACACTAATAGTTATCATTATATATATGGTAACGGTAATCGACTCAATGAAGTCCGGACTGGCTCTATTACTGGACCAGTTTTATATAGTTACGTCTACGATGACAACGGCAGCCGTATAGCAAAACGTAACGGTTCGGTTAGCATTATCGAAAGTTATGTTTACGATCAGCGGCGTTTAATTAGTTCAGTGACTAATGGCAGTTCAACGACAAACTTTACTTATGATCCTAATGCATACCGTGTTCAGAAGAAAACAGGTATCAGTGAAAACAATTACCTGTTGGAAGCAGAACATCTTGAGGCAACCTATGATGAAAATAATCAACTCAAGGCCAGCTATTTACGAGGCGTGGTGGTAGATGAAATTATCGGCGGGTTAGAAAAAGACACTAACGGTAAAATGCAGTACCGTAATTATCATCACGATCAAGTTAATAGTGTAACAACACAGACTGATCATAATGGCCAAACAGTGCAGACTAATAGTTATACGCCATTTGGTGTAACGCGCAGCAGTACGGGTTCAAGCACAAATGCACTTAACTATACTGGGCGTGAACAGGATTCAAATAATCTTTATTATTATCGAGCTCGTTATTATGATCCTGAAGTAGGTCGCTTTCTTTCAGAAGATCCTTTGGGTTTTAAAGCGGGGATTAATTTTTATGCTTATGTAAAAAATAACCCTCTTTCCTTTAACGATCCTTATGGAAAACAAGGTTATAACTATGCTCAGGGTTTGATACCTGTTGAGTTTTTCCAAAAAGTAGCAGAATACTTACCCGGTGTATATGGTGGATATAGTGTACAAGCAAATGCAGGTTTAATTGCAGGTGCTGGTGGTACTGTCCGTGGTCGTTTTGTATCCGGCACTGAGAATGGTAATCCTGTACAAAAAATTATCCCAAGTATTGAAGGGACTACAAATGTGATTGGCGCATCAGCAGGCAGAGGCATTGAAGGTGGGTTTGTTTTTGGTGATGTTTCGGATTTCAATAAATCTACTCAGTTCGCAGTAGATACGCCAATAGGTGGTTTTAGTTTATTTATAACTGAAACTGGCCCCCTTTCAGCAGAACTCAATGGTGTAGGTCTTCAAGGTCCATCAGTGGGTTTCAGTATGTCTGCTACTGGAGGAGAAACTCTCCTACCAAGTGGTGTTTTTAATTACGAAGCAGATTTAGGTGCGATTTTTAATGGAGCTTCAGATTTTGCAGGAACCATATTTGATGATCAATCTTCATTTGGCACACCGTCGACTCAACTGGGATCATGGTTAGGTTTACAAACTTTAAATAGTAATGCTTATGGTGGTTATGTTTTATATCCAAACAAGCTTAATTTAAATATGTCTCGAAATGTGTATTCGAAATAATATTTAAAATGGATAATTTTTTGTTTTTCTTTTTGTATGCTATAGCATTTGTTTTTATGAATGTTCTAGTCTCATATTTTACTGGATGGAAAAAATTAGCTAGATTATATAAAACTAAAGTCAAACCTATTGGTGAGTCATTTTGGTTTAGATGTGGTTTAGGTAACTGGTGGATATTAAAATTTGTTGTTAGTGATAAGGGATTATATATCAGTCTTTTACCACCCTTTAATATTGGTTCTCCCTCATTATTAATACCGTTGAATGATATTGAGGTTATTTCATCTGAATCATCGATAATTGGAAAATATTATATAAGATTTAAAAATACAGGTATAAAGATTGTTCTTGGAGAAGATGTATTTACTTCACTTAAACAAATTAAACAAAAATATATAAAATAGGTGACAGAGACCAATTGTTTCTAATATAGATAATGTTGATTACTTATCTCAATAAAACAATTAAAAAAAATAATAGAAAAAAGAGATGAGTTTGTTTCACTGTGTAAGCCGCGGGCAAAATGAGGGCTTAATTTTTTCTGTAAAGTTAAATATATCAATGATATTTTTTTATAGTGGAGAAAAATTTTTATTAGTTTTAACGTTTGCATGTAGTTTTCTGATGGTTTAGTTGGAGTGTAACTAGTTATATTTTAAGAAGTACTTTCTTTGAGAATTAATTACTTAATTTAAAATGTCAAGTTGAATAAAAGAAATAAAAGGGGATAGATCTATTTTTAAGCCGCAGTGATTGGTCTTTTATTTAAAAGTAAAAGGGTAAGGCTCAATTGAAACTAAAAAGAAGTTCTTTATGAAATTTACCTTGATTGTTTGGCAGCGTTAAGTTGGGTTGTTAAACATAAAATTGATTTGCAACAGCTAGCGATTATTTATTTTAATAATTAATGTAATGGAACTGTTTTAAATATTAAATAAGATGAAATTATAATGAAAAAAATATCAACACTTTTAATGACCAGCTTAGGCTTGGGTCTTTTGTTTTCATCAGTTGTTTGTGCGGATGAAATAGCAAACAGAGCGTCTTTGAATTCGGCGACGGACTGGTTGGTGCAGCAACAAAACCAAGATGGCAGTTGGGGTAATGACGAGAATATTCGTTACCTTAATACCTCAGCGGTGGTTAATTCACTTAAAGCATCTAATAACTATAATGCAGCATACCACACTGGTATTGCATGGCTAGAAAACCACAGTGCAAATAATGTTGATTATATCTCCAGGAAAATAGATTCTTTATATGAACATGGAAATAATATTTCTGCTGATGTAAATAATTTACGACAAGCTAAAGGTGATATTAATCAGCAAGGATGGGGTTTAAACACTCTCTATAACAGTAGTGCAATTGATTCATGTTTAGCATTAAGAGCCATGCTTAAGGTAGGCGATGTTAATGGACAGATGTCTGCCATAAATTATTTGCTCTCATCACAACTTACCGATGGCGGCTGGTCCATTGAGAATAGCTCAGTGAGTGATTACTTGATTACGGCAAAAGTCGTTTCGGCTTTGACCGCACTGAATAATCCTTCTGCCTCTGTCGCAACCGCGTTAACTAATGCACGAACCTATATCAATACAGTACCCATCACCAGTAGCAGTTTAGTGTTAGCGAGTGTTGCTGCGGCAATTTATAAACTGGATGGTTTAACGACGCTTGTAAATGCGAATATTACTAAATTATTAACTCGTCAAAATGTTACAGGTGATTGGGGAGATATTTATACCTCCACCAATGTTAGTCAACTGCTGGCAATGGTACTGCAAATGGATACAGCTATATATAGTCAGCGTGCTGCCATTGCAGATCAAACTTTAAGACAAATAATAAACGCACAACTGGGTAAAAATACATTTGATGACATTTTTCAGGGTGAGTTAGCAACAATAACGACACTGGATTTGCGTAATACCGGTATTACGACATTAGCAGGATTTGAAGGCAGTACAAATCTACAATCAATTTTTGTGAATTCTGGGGTTAACCTTTCTGGTATCAGTAAAATAAACGGCGTAACTGTAAATATTGATTCTAATAATGATGGCATAACTGACGTAGTTATTAATAATATCGATGCTGATTCAGATGGGTTACTTACATTAGAAGAAAATCAATTAGGCACAGATCCTCTAAATAATGATACAGACTCAGACGGAATTCCTGACGGTTTCGAAGCGCAGTATTCCTTAAATCCGCTGTTTGATGATAGTGCCGCTGATAATGACAGTGATGGTTTAAGTAATCTTCGAGAGTATCAGCTTGGCTCTAATCCTACTAATCGTGATACAGATGGTGATGGTATGGATGACGGTTATGAAGATCAATATGCTCTAGACTTATTTAATGATGACAGTTTACTTGATGCCGATACTGATGGCCTTAGTAACTTAGTTGAGTTTAACTTAGGTACAAATCCTACAAGTAATGATACAGATGCAGATGGCATGCCAGATAATTATGAAGTTCAATACGCCTATAATCCGTTGGTTAATGATGCTGGGGGTGATGGTGATAATGATGGTTTAAGTAATCTTCGTGAATACCAACTTGGATCTAATCCGACAAATCCAGATACTGATGGCGATGGTATGTTTGATGGCTACGAAGACAGATATGGACTTGATGTATTCAACGACGATAGTTTACTTGATACGGACGGAGATGGACTCACTAATCTTCAAGAATTTGGACTAAACACAAATCCAACAAATGTGGATACAGATGGTGACGGTGTTAACGACGGTGCTGAAGTAGCTGCTGGAACAGATCCTAATTTAAACATCGCTGCCTTAATAACAATTATTAACAGCTTGATATTAAATTAAGTAACAAAAAAGGTGTCAGAGACTGAGGTATCCCCACAAAAAAGCAATAAAAGGGGATAGATCTATTTACCTTTGTGTCGCAACACCACGACATTAAAGAAAAGAGAGAAGACTCGTTATTTAAAAAATATTAACAATACAAGGGCAGTCGTTAGCACCTTATAGGAGGAAAAATGAAAAAATTAGTTTTATTCTTTTCTGTTGTCGGTATTCTTTTACCCTTCACATCATTTGCAGCAACAGAAAAATCAAGCACATTACCAACTAGTAATGTTTCATCATTAAGAACTCATTCCGTGTGATGAAGGTCGACGTGCCAGATATAAGGCGTTTATTAAACAAGATACAACTGAAAAAGAATTAGAATTATTAAGAAGCTCTTTACAACGAAATCGATTGACGGGTAATCATCGTTTCACAGATGAGATTCAAATTAAGCCGGGAATACGAATTGAAAATAAAGGAAGAGGGCGACCTAGAAATATTGAAAAATAGATCTATCCCCTTTAACTTGTGTCCCCTTTAACTTTTAACTCGTCAAACATAACAAAAACCACACCGCTATGGTTTGCGGCTGAGCTTAAGCGTTAGGATATATTATAAATAACTACTCAGGAGGAATGATGAAAAAACTTATAGCATTAATTTTATTTGCATTTTGTGGTGTTTCATATGCAGGTTCAGCAGGTAGTGGCAATCTCCACACAATTCACTATATGGGTAATGGAGCTGTTATTGTTTATACAACAGGAGTAAGGTCTGCTGATATACCACCATGCGCAACAACAGGCAATTTAAACAGATTTGCAATTGATGGGACATCTAATGTAGGGAAGGTTCAATTATCTGGTCTATTGTCTGCTTATGCTACTGGTAAAAAAGTAATAATTTATGGAGCAGGTAATTGTGGCCCTTGGGGAGATGCTGAAACTATCAGTTATTTTTATATGGACGATTAATCGAAATATCCTAACAACCAAATCAACAGTGACCACCTTGAGCTACGGCCTATCGGCCTCCACTCAAAGTGGCACGTTATTAAATCATTATATGTAAAACAAAACAAAAATGTTATCAAAAAATATATTAGTAAACATTAAATTAATTACAGCATTCAATTTAAATGAATGCACATGCCTATGTGTCATGCCAAAATATACCTATTGCTAAGGTCGAATCAGCAAGCTCCCTAGGATTTCATGGGATGAATAAAGGTGGGGCTACAGGTGCAATGATTTTGAATAAAAGTGGGCAGATCTATTTAATACCTTTATTGTTAAAATAGATCAGCCCCCTTGAGCAATTGGATCAATTTAAGCTAAGCAGGAGGATTTATGAAAAAACATTATAGGTTAGGGATTGCATTACTATTTGTCCTGTTAATCCAACAAACAGCCATCGTTCAAGCTGAATCTCTTTGTCCATTTTCAGCTGATGTTTGCCAGAAAATTATAAATTTAGCACAAAACATAAAAGATAATTCGAGTTTTACTCGTACTGGCATTAACATCTCACCAAACACAGAATGTTGCATAAAAACTACTGGTGCTGACGGTTTAGAAAAATTATATTTTGATGTTGGTGAAACTGTTTACTTTGGTATGCAAGATGGCACTGAACAACAATGGGGTTATTTAGGAGGTCAAGATGCACCGAATTATTTTGGTCCGGGTAGATTCAATTATACAATTGGTTTTTCTACTGAAGGCTCTTATCTTGATGATAGTTGCCATGCAAAACTAGGCATTTTAACAAATCCAATAAATTACTCTAATTTCTACTATTGGGTTGACCAAGACATTGACTGCGATAATTATCAGGAATATTACGGTGGCAATCCCACTGGACAACTTTGGAACTATAGTGGTAATTATTCTTATGCCACACCTGGATTAAAAGTTATTACATCTATTGCATTGCCTGTTTTTTATACAAACGCAACCTTTACCGTGCCTTTGACATTTAAAATTATTGCTGTTGGTGATGAGTATCGGCCTGTAACCTCAAATTTTGCCTGGCTTATTCCAGTAATTAATTTAATTGAAAAAAATCGAATAAAAGGGGACGGAGTGAACCTCCCTCAAGTTTAACGGACACTTTTAAGAAAACAGGTATCAGAGACAGGGGTATCCTCACAAAAAAGTGATCAGAATCAATAAGTTATGACGTTTTTTAATTTACCTAATATATTTAAAAACAATTCAGACATGCATAAAGGCATTGGGTGCATTATATAAGTCATATTATGCTGACTACATATTCTGAAAATATAAGTGTCGTGGTTACTATTTTTATTTTCGTTGTAAGTCATTGATTTAGATCGAAATTATGTGGGGATACCTCAATGACAGATACCAATTATTTCTAAGTTACGAAATTAAAAAAAAGAGAGAATATTTTTTTAGAAGAGGAAGATAAATAAGACAGGGGTAGATTTTAAAAACTCAAAGCTGACCCTGTATTCAATTTAAATGATAACGTAAGTCGTAAAGGAGAAGGTAAATGAAAATTTTTATAAAGAGTATAGTGGTGATTTATTTTGGTTTATTTTCAATAAATGTTTTTAGCTTGGAATGGATCGATAATTTAAGTGTAAGCACAATCGAGCTCTATACTGATAACCCAGTTGCGGTTGCATCTATAAACTTTAAAGATACTGCTGGAAATCTAGTTAAAAGATGCGCCGTTTATGACTGGAATATTTCTGAAACAGCTAATCATCGAAAAGAAATGTTATCACTGTTATTTGCAGCCCAAACTACAAAACAAAAAATGTCGGTTTATTTTAACGATGACTGTACCGATAGTGTGCATCATTTGTCTAATGTTAAATTCAAGCAATAATACAAATAATTGAGGATGGCTTTATGGAATTAAAAAATATATTTTATTTATCGAGCTTGTTGAATATGGGGTAGTTTGTCTGTTGCTGTTACAACGACGCCAATGAGTGTTGTTTTTGCTAATAATATAAAGGGGACGGAGGGATTTAAAAATGACCATTTATATAAGATAGTCAAAAAATAATCCCTCCATCCCCTTTTCGCTTTTTTGAATTATTAGATGATAAAAGGAACTCACATGAAAATAACCTCTTTACTCTTAACACACACGGAGTCGCGTCTTACAAAGCTAGAGGATCAATTTTAACAAATTTCATTTCAATTACCATCTAATAACAAACGTGTTGCAAGTAAAACTTGCACCTATTAGTTGACTATATATGTTTAAAGATAAAATATTGTTCTTTGACACAGTTGATTATAGAGTTATTATAATGAAGGTGCTCAAGGTTGATAACCAAAGGTATTGCTTCGGTTTCTTTTTGGAGATCAGTGATTAATTGATTCTAATATTCTAGGCGGTAGTTCATTTTAAATAACGTAAGATACAATTAAATCAAATAAGTGAGGAAATATTATGGTTGCATGGGTCCCAATATTAAATGCGCTTCCAATAGTTATGGAAATAATTAAAATCACGAAACCTGTGTTCACATCAAATTCAGGCGATAAGAGTGAAGAAGAGATAATACCAACACAAATTTCTGAATTACAATCTGCAGTCACACAAAATGCTGAATCATTAACTGAAATAGCGACACAATTAAAGAGTACCATTGAAGGCATTGATAAAGGTGCGTTGAATCTTCAGCAGGAATTGTTAATTCAAAAGCGTCGTTTCAATATTTTATTAGTAATATCAATGTTAAGTTTATCTATTGCAATATGGGCTTTATTAAGCAAATAAATTTATTGTTTTACTCACTAAATACTTCCGCAAGTTTTAATAATCGTTTTTGATCTGATTCGGGTAGTTCTGAATAAATCATCATTAGTCGTTGCATGTCTTCAGGGAATGCAGCACAGATGGGATCGGTTTCGACATGTTGTGTATCAATCCAACCTACGGTTCTTTTAGCAAATTTTTCACACTTACGGGCAATGCGATCTGAGATAGATAGGAAAGGGTTGTTGAGATGTTCATCGACTTTTTTTCTTGAGAGGCCTATGGCTTTCAGAAACCTTGTCATTGCCCCTTTCTTTATTTTGCAACTTTCAAATATATAAACAAAATTTTGATGGCGTATGGCCTGAATATCACGCCCCGTTGAACGTATCGGGCCATGCCCAAACATGATCCAGCAAGGTGAAGAGCCCGTGGCGTCTGAAATTGTTTTTATATCGTCGGGTGAAGGTATGGATATGCCTGCTTCATAGTTACCTAGTCTACCAGTGCCCCAATCATCAATTTGTTCTAATAGTTGTGCGGCGGTATCAAAACCGGCCATTTTTCTTGCCTGTTTAATACGTTGTCCTATTTGTATAGCAGTTGGATTTTTTTTGTCAGCCATTAATCAGTTCCTGAAATATTAGTGTTAACTAATAATACAAGATTCTTGAAATTAAATCTTGCATTCTTGAAATGAATAACTATACTAGCCGGCATTGAAGTTTAGAAATAAAAGTTTAGGAAAATTAATGATTCATTTGAACACACACAGTTTAGAAAATTTAGCACCCTCACGGATGGGGAGCGATCTGTTGTCGCTCATAGTCCCAAGTGCCGGTGCGTTATTGTGTGCTGTTTTTGTAAAACAGATAGATGAACAAGATACAAATTATTTCGGTATGACATAACCTTCTACTTACAGTGTTCGTGGAAGGTAAATATCAATGCCTTCCACGGAAATTCTTAATAAGAAACCCCGTGAGGTATTGACCAGGCGGGGTTTTTTTATGCTCCGAATTTATCCCATAGCGGGATGAGCCCATAGAGGCGTGATCTTTAACAATTTGGAAAGTAATAGTCTTAATGGTTTCACTGTGAACTCTGGTGAGAGTTGGTTGTGTCTCATACCGGTTTGTTATGTATTCGTTTATCACCTATGTAACAAACGGTAAGTGAAGTGAGATGACCTTGTATGTGCAGGGTTAGATTGGGTGTCAGGGTGGGGAACCTGGCCACAGTGATCTTTTTTAATTATGCAACGATAGCTCAGTGGTAGAGCGTCTGGTTGAAGCCCGGAAGGTCGATAGGTCAAAACTATCTCGTTGCACCAATATATTCATAGGTGCGCTATTGGTAGGCGGACTCCCTGTTAAGGAGTTGCATGTCAGTTCGAGTCTGACCCTATGAGCCACAACCTTATACATCACAATTAACATTAACGTAAAGGAGCGTGACAATGATTAATCAAAATTTATATGACAGATATGAAAATGCTGTTGCCACAATGAATATTCCTGCTTTACGGAAAATTGCAAGTAAAGCTAATGCAAACTGGTTTATTCGTAATGCGTGGATAGCAAATAAAAACCACAGTAATTTTAGTAAAGCACGTGAAGCGGCAATAAGAATTGTCAAAACACATTAATAATAGGGGCGTATCGTCTAATGGTATGACACCGGACTTTTAATCCGGCGCTTAACAGCATTGAAGATTCGAATTCTTCTGCGCCCACCAATTTTTATTTAATTACAACTGGAGATATAAAATGAAGATGAAAATAAAAGTAACTTCAACAAGGTTACGCAATCCTTTTCACGATCATCCACTTATGAAAAAAGGTGGGGTACATGAAAAATCAGATAAAACAAAACGTCGTACCGCAAAACAGAAACTTAAAAATGGGGAGTGGTATGAACAAAGTGTTTATCAGAATATTTTGTTCATTCCATTCACTAAAGGACAGGTAGCTAAATGGGTAAAGCCCTTGATTATCGATTAAGTTACTCTGCGAGTTCGATTCTCGTCCTGTTCGCCAACTATGAACCAGTAATCAAATTGGAAAAAGAAACTAGTCCTTCAAATTAGTCTGTGCGGGTTGTTGCAGGCCGTCCATGGCCTGCAACAAGTGCGAAGTGACCTCCATTTTGTTATGCGTGTGGATCGCTCATTCACCGGATTACCACCTCCGATTATAAGGCGTGGTAGTACCTATGTACCGCCAACGTATCAGTTGGTGTTTATCTGGATGTAGCTCAGCCTGATTAGAGCCCTCCGCCTGGAACGGAGAGGTCGCAAGTTTAAATCTTGCCATCCAGACCAATTAATTGCCTCTTAGTGTAGTTGGTAACACAACAGACTTTGACTCTGTCATCGCAGGTTCAAGCCCTGCAGGGGTAGCCAGTTTTAAACAGGTTTAATGGTGGTACTAGCTTAATCGGTTAAAGCCCTTGTTTGTGAAACAAGTAAATATCAGTTCAAGTCTGATGTATCACCCCAATTTATATGCACCTCTGGCGCAACTGGCAGACGCGGCTGGCTTAGACCCAGTTTGATCCGAGTTCGAATCTCGGGAGGTGCACCAAATTTTCTCCCTTTAGCTTAGTTGGATAAAGAACCTGTCTACGAAACAGGAGATCGCATGTTTGAGTCATGCAGGGGAGGCCATGTTAAATAAATATTGCGCTGGTAGCCCAATTGGAAGAGGCATGAGGTTTAAGCCCTCATTAGCGAGAGTTCGAATCTCTCTCAGCGTACCAACACAGACTATTACTTTCTAATTTGTTACTTGATATTTAAACGGTAAAGGAAAAGCGAATGACTTCGTTAATTTTAAAATTAGATATTGGCGGACAACCGATGTCATGGATATCCTGGGAAGATGCAGCAGTGCATTATGCAAAAGATCAGGTTGCATGGACTCTAGGTGATAAACCCCATCGTTTTTTTGGTGGTGTTAATCGCATGCGTAATGAACGTAGTTACTTAGATGTTCATCCGGTTGTTGCGGTACGTGGTA
>Ga0316204_10001227_pt1 | contig 73882 bp, 56 predicted proteins | sample 6monrhotite_MG_2_FD_205661 | JGI IMG/M metagenome (GOLD analysis project Ga0316204, IMG submission 205661) | Microbial mat bacterial communities from mineral coupon in-situ incubated in ocean water Damariscotta River, Maine, United States -... | ecosystem: Environmental > Aquatic > Marine >...
AGGACAGGCTTATGGGGGGAGACACGATGCCGACAAAACGCGCCAGCACGCTGAAAGAAACTCTGGAACAAGAGATCGTCACCGGTCAGCTTGCGCCCGGAACGCGTCTGGAAGAAATGGGTTTGGCAGATCGTTTCGGCGTGTCTCGCACCCCGGTGCGCGAAGCCTTAAACCAGCTGGCGTCCATCGGCCTGGTCGAAATCCGCCCACGTCGCGGCGCCGTCGTCGCGTCTTTCGGCCTTAAACAAATGATGGAGATGTTCGAAGTCATGGCCGAACTGGAAGGCATGTGCGGACAGCTCGCCGCGCGACGCATGAGCGGCGAAGACCGTCAAAAGCTGCAAGACTGTCACGAGCAAGCACGTAGTTTTGCCGCCACCGAAGACCATGATGGTTATTACGACGCCAACGTTTGTTTTCACGAATGCATCTATCACGGTAGCCGCAACACCTTTTTGGCCGACCAAACCCGCCAACTGCGCAACCGCCTTGCCCCCTACCGCCGTTTGCAGTTGCGTCAACGCCAGCGCTTGGCGGAATCGTTTCGCGAGCACGGTGAAATTCTCGACGCCATTTTGTCCGGCGACGAAGCTCGCGCCAAACAGTTGCTCAGCGAGCACGTGACCGTGCAAAGCGGATCGTTCACCGACTTCATCGCCACTCTGCCGACCGACCTAGCCACCGATCTGGTTCGGTCCCGGGCTTAAACTCATAGAACCGAAGACCTAACGAGCATGACAAACGCCAACCTCTACACCCTGTTTCAAAAACATTTCCCCACAGATCTCAACGCTCCGGCGCTGGTCAACCCTGACGGTGTAACCATCACCTATGGCGGCTTGGAGGCAATGTCGGCGCGTTACGCAGGAATCCTCAATAATTTGGGCGTCAACAAAGGTGATCGCGTCGCCGTGCAAGTGGACAAATCACCGCAAGCCGTGGCGCTGTATCTGGCGTGTTTGCGCGCGGGTGCTGTGTATTTGCCGTTGAACACCGCTTACACCCCTGCCGAGGTCGCGTATTTTGTCGGTGACGCCGAACCGGCCTTGCTGGTGTGCCGTCCGCAATCGGAACAAGCCTTACGTGATGTTGTGGCGGGCGATAACGCGCCGCATGTGCGAACCTTGGACGGTCAAGGCGAAGGCACGTTGAACGCAGCCGACGCCGAACCGGTTGTGGACATCGTTAATGTCAGCGGTGACGATTTGGCCGCGATCTTATACACGTCAGGCACCACCGGACGGTCCAAGGGCGCGATGCTCAGCCATGACAACTTGGCGTCGAACGCCCTGGCGCTGCATGACATGTGGGGCTGGCGCGAAGGTGATGTGCTGATCCACGCCTTGCCGATTTTTCACGTCCATGGACTGTTCGTGGCGATCCATTGCGCGTTGCTGAACGGGTCAAAAATGTGGTTTTTGCCTAAGTTTGACGCCGACCAAGTGATCGATCTGCTGCCCCAGTCCACCGTGCTGATGGGTGTGCCGACGTTCTACACCCGTTTGGTCGATCATCCAGGCCTCACCCGTGAAGCCACCGCTAACATGCGTTTATTCGTCGCCGGATCGGCGCCACTGTTGGCGGAAACCTTCGCCGCGTTCGAAGACAAGACCGGGCACCGCATCTTGGAACGCTACGGCATGACTGAAACCGGCATGATCACATCGAACCCGCTGGACGGCGAACGTCTGCCCGCCACGGTCGGCTATCCCCTTCCCGGCGTTGAGGTGCGCATCGCCGACGAAGACGGGAAAGTGCTTAACGCAGAAGAAATCGGCGTGCTGGAAGTCACCGGCCCCAATGTCTTCAAAGGCTATTGGCGCATGGCGGAAAAGACCGCGTCGGAATTTCGCGCTGATGGTTGGTTCATCACCGGCGACGTCGCAAAGGTGGCCGAAGGCGGTCGCGTATCCATTGTTGGGCGCGCCAAGGACATGATCATTTCCGGCGGCTACAACGTCTATCCCAAAGAAATCGAAACCATTATCGATGATTTGAACGGCGTCAAAGAAAGCGCGGTCATCGGTGCGCCACATCCAGATTTCGGTGAAGCCGTGGTCGCTGTGATCGTTACCGAAGGCAGCGCTGTGATCGACGAAGACCGGGTGCAAAACGCCATCAAGAACGACTTGGCGCGTTTCAAGCATCCTAAGCGGGTGTTCGTGGTCGATGAGTTGCCGCGCAACACCATGGGCAAAGTGCAAAAGAACGTACTGCGCGACACTTATAGCAATACGTTCAGCTAACAGATTCTCAACAAATTCTGGGCAGCTGTTCGCCCGCCAGCCAATCGACCATGCGGGTGCCGCCCAGCCCAGTCTTCATGCGTACGAAACAGCGCGCGTCTTGCAGCACCTCGCCCACAATCGCGGCGTCTTTGCCTTTGGGGTGCGCCTGCATCGCGGTCAGCAGCTCGTCGGCTTTATCGGACGGACAGATGGCGATCAGCTTGCCTTCGTTGGCGACGTACAGCGGGTCAAGGCCCAACAATTCGCAAGCGCTTTTGACTTCCGGGCGCACCGGGATGGCGTCTTCGATCAGCTCGATCCCGACACCCGACTGATGGGCGATTTCGTTGAGCGTCGCCGCCAAGCCGCCCCGGGTCGGATCGCGCAGCACGTGAATGTCGGGTACGGCCTCGAGCATATCGCTGACCAAATCGCCGAGCGACTGGCTGTCGGATTCAATCGCGGTGGTGAAACTGAGGTTCTCACGCTTGCTCATCACCGCCACGCCGTGATCGCCCAATGTGCCGTTGACCAAAACCTTATCGCCGGGCTGGGCCAGATCACCACAAATGTCGATGCCGTCACGCACCACGCCGACGCCGGCGGTGTTGATGAAGATGCCATCGCCGTGACCGCGCTCGACCACCTTGGTGTCGCCAGTGACGATGCTGACCCCGGCTTCTTTGGCGGCTTCGGCCATGGATTTGACGATTTGCGACAAATCAGCCAACGGAAAGCCTTCTTCAATGATAAAGCCCGCGGTCAGGTAATAGGGCTTCGCCCCGGCCATTGAAATATCGTTGACAGTGCCATGCACAGCCAGCGAACCGATGTTGCCACCGGGAAAAAACAGTGGCGAGATGACGAAGCTGTCGGTGCTCATCACCACCCGACCGGGCGGCAGCGTGAACATCGCCGCGTCATGTTCGCGGTTCAGCAATTCGTTATCAAATTCCCCCACAAACAAGTCTTCGATCAATTGCGCCATGGCGCGACCGCCGGCGCCGTGGCTCATGTCCACACGTCCGTTTTTCAAATCCAAGGGCCGCGAGCCCGGCTTGTTACCATGTGGCTTTTGTGGAGCGTTCATGCGCTGTCCTCCAGCTCCAGCTCAAGTTCGGTGCGAAAGCGCCCGTAGGTCCAGTGCGCGGCGCACGCACCTTCGCTTGAGACCATGCACGCGCCCATGGGATTATCGGGCGTGCACGACGTGCCGAACAGCGAACAATCCACCGGGTTCTTTTCGCCGCGCAAAATGGGTCCACATTCGCACAGCTTATTTTCTTTAGGGTTGGGCACATCGACGCGAAAGCGCAACTCCGCATCGAATTCAGAAAATTCGGCACGTATCTTCAGGGCGCTCAATGGCACCGAACCGAGACCGCGCCACGAAAACGCGTCGCGCACGTCGAACACTTCATCGACCAAGGCCTGTGCCTTGACGTTGCCCTCAGGCGTGACCGCGCGGGCGTATTCGTTTTCCACATCGGCGCGCCCATCGTTGGCTTGGCGGATCAATTGCAAGATCGATTGCATCACGTCCAAAGGCTCAAAGCCCGCAATAACAACCGGCTTTTTGTAATCGCGCGTGAACTCTTCGTAGGGCTGTGTGCCGATCACCGCGCTGACGTGGGCCGGGCCGACGAAGCCATCCAGCACCACATTGGGCGCGCCTTCTGGCGTGTGCGCGCCCAAGATCGCGCGCATCGCGGCGGGAGTCAGGACGTGATTGCAATAAACGGTGAAGTTTTTCAGCCCCAGCTTTTGCGCCTGCTTGATGGCGACGGCGGTGGGCGGGGTGGTGGTCTCGAACCCGATGGCGAAAAACACCACTTCGCGTTCTGGATTGTCCTCGGCGATTTTCAGCGCGTCGATGGTCGAATAGACCATGCGCACGTCGGCGCCCTTAGACCTGGCTTTGATCAAACTTTCGTACTTGGTGCCCGGCACCCGCATCAAATCGGCATATGTGCACAAGATCACGTCGTGTTGAGTGGCCAGCGCCACCGCTTCATCGACGCGCCCCACCGGCAACACGCACACCGGACAGCCGGGACCGTGGATCATGCGCACGTTGCCCGGCAACAAATCCTCAACGCCATAGCGCGCCAAGGCGTGGGTGTGACCGCCGCAAAATTCCATAAACCGATAGATGCGATCAGGGTCGGCTTCGGCGTTGATGGCGACCGATAGCCCCTTGGCCAGTTCTGCGTCGCGAAATTCTTCGACGTACTTCATGCCACCGCACCTTGGGCGAAAGCAGCCTCACCCATTTCGGCAAACAGCTTCAAGGTCTTCTCAGCTTCTTCCGGGTCCAACCGCGCCAACGCATAACCAACATGCAAGATCACGTAATCGCCCAACTCGACGCCATCCAGTAAGGCGAGGGAGACTTCCTTCATCACACCTTCCAATTCGACGTCAGCCATGTCGTCATCACGAAAGGCGATCACTTTTGCCGGGATTGCGTGACACATCGGTTGGTTCCTTTTTAAGCGATCTTTTGGGCGGTTGTCAGGACGGCGCGGCGCTTTTCGATCCACGCGTACCAGTCTTGCAAGCCTTCACCGGTAAGCGCGGACAGCTGAACCACTTCGATACCCGGATTGATGCGGCGCGCGTATGCGATGCAATTGTCGACATCGAACGGCACGTACGGCAGCAGGTCGGATTTGTTGAGGATCATCAGGTCGGACGCCTTGAACATATCGGGATACTTGAGCGGCTTGTCCTCGCCTTCGGTCACCGACAAGATCACCACCTTGGCGGCTTCGCCCAGATCGAACGCGGCGGGACAAACCAAGTTGCCGACATTTTCGATAAACAGAACGCCGCCATTTTTAAGCCCAATATCTTTGTCCGTTAGGCTATCGACTGCGCGCCCCACCATGTGCGCATCCAGATGACAGCCTTTGCCAGTGTTGATTTGAATGGCGGGCACGCCCGCTTCGCGGATGCGGTCGGCATCCAGTGCGGTTTGCTGATCGCCTTCGACCACCGCAACCGACATGGTTTTGAGCAAGTCGGCGGCGGATCGCGCCAGCAGCGTGGTCTTGCCCGACCCCGGCGACGACACCAAGTTCAACGCCAGCACGCCCAAGTCGGCGAACCGTTCGCGGTTGTGCATCGCCAAGTGATCGTTTTTACCTAAAATATCTTGCTCGATTTGCACGATGCGCGCTTGGCTCATACCCGCCACATGCGCGCCGCCAATGCCTTTTCCGTAATGCAGGTCACCCTCGCCATCGACATGCTCGTGTGTATGGTCATGCCCATGATCGTGATGGTGATGGCCGTGATGATGGGAATGATCGTGGTCATGGTGATGATCGTGGGTGTGTTTTTGCCCCTCGATTTTCACATCGTCTTTGCCGCATCCACAAACCGTACACATGGCTTTTCTCCCTGGAATCGTGGCCCTTACTATGCGCCCTATTGTGCACCCTTTGGAAGTATCCACGCCACAGCCAATACGCCGTATTTCAAAAAAGAAGCGCCGAAATCCGCCGATTATCTTGTTTCACCGCACACACACAAGAAAAGCAACCTTCCAGTATGAAACCATACTTTCCACCGAGGGGGCAGTGAAAAGTTCCTGATAGTCGGCGCGATGACCTTGTCGTGCAGGACCATACCATTTTCACCCATTGCCATCGGCCAAGGCGGCAAGGCGCTGAGAGCCCTATAGGTGCCCCCAGACTCATTTTCTCTGAATTCACAAAAACACCGGAAAAAAGAAAACCCCCAGGTTTCCCTGGGGGTTCTCATGGTGGGCACGACTGGGATTGAACCAGTGACCCCCTCGATGTCAACGAGGTGCTCTCCCGCTGAGCTACGCGCCCGATTGGTATCGGGTCCACCGTATGAATGCGGCTATGTGCGGCGGACGCGGCTTTTTAGTCCGATCCGGCGGGCTTGGCAAGCCCTCAATCACGATTAAGGCGTTCAACTTGACATTACGGCTTTGAATTTGGCGTTGCCACAGCGGTTATCTGTCTGTAACACCAATACGTCAGGGGGTGATTAAGCGTTTTACTTTTTCATTCGCCCTCAGGCGTCCTCAGGCCCTCCGCCTTGCAAACGGGATATCGCGAACCGATGACCAGCCAAATTTCCAGCGCCACACCGTTGCTGGACAAAGAAGTTCATACACCGTTCGATATCTTAGAACCGATTGCCCAGACCGCGCCCGTGGTCTTCGCGTCGCCGCACAGCGGGCGGGACTATCCGGCTTCGTTCGTCGCTGCCAGCCAGCTGGACCCTGTGTCCCTGCGTCGATCCGAAGACGCCTTCGTTGATGAGCTTTACGAACAGGCCCCGCATTTCGGTGCGCCGCTGATCCGCGCCCACTTCCCCCGCGCCTATGCCGATCCCAATCGCGAGCCGTGGGAACTGGACCCCGCGATGTTCGACGAGCCTCTACCCGATTGGGTCAACACCACCAGCCCACGGATTCGCGCCGGGCTCGGCACCGTGGCCAAGGTGGTCACAGATGGCGCAGAGATTTATGCCGACAAGATCACCTTTAATGAGGCGCAAAGCCGCATAGAACATTGCTACAAACCCTATCACGCCGCGCTGAACACGATTTTGCAGCGCACCCGCGATCAATTTGGTGCGTACTTGCTGATCGATTGCCATTCCATGCCGTCGATTGGCGGGCCTATGGATCGCGATCCCGGCAACGACCGTGTGGACATGGTGCTGGGCGACGCCAATGGCTCGGCGTGCAATCAACGCATCACCAACATGGCCCACCACGTGCTGCGCGATATGGGCTATCGGGTGGTTCTCAATACCCCTTACGCCGGTGGCTTCACCACCCGCAATTACGGCAAACCGGCTGAAAACGCGCACGCTTTGCAAATCGAAGTGAACCGCGCCCTGTATATGGACGAACGATCCATCACCCGGTCCAGCGGTTTCGCTAAATTGGCTCAAGACCTCAGCAAGCTGATCGAAGCTTTGGTCGGTGTTGATCTCAATCTTTTAAAACGGTGAGCCCGCCATGAAAAAACCAGGCAACCAAATCATCATCCGCGAGTCACGACCCGACGACGTGACCGACATCCAACGAATTTACGCCCACCATGTACAAACCGGAACGGCGAGCTTTGAAGAAGTTGCGCCCGATGCCGATACCATTGCCCAACGTCGACAAGATGTCCTCGACGCTGGCGCGCCCTATATTGTGGCGCAATTGAACGGCGTGGTTCACGGATACGCCTACGCGACCGGATTTCGGCCCCGTTCGGCTTACCGTTATACGGCGGAAGATTCGATCTACGTCGATCCCGAAGCCACCGGCATGGGCATAGGCTCACGGCTGCTGGGGGCTTTGATTGAACGCTGCACGGATTTGGGATATCGCCAAATGGTTGCCGTGATCGGCGGCGCGCAAAACGTGGCGTCTATCAACCTACACAAACGTCACGGCTTCGATCAGGTCGGGCAATTGAAATCCACGGGCTTCAAATTCGGCGCATGGGTGGACACGGTGATTATGCAGCGCACGCTGGGTCTCGGTGACGACACCCTGCCTGACTGAGCAATCTGGCACGCCCTTTGCTTCATTTAGGGCATGATGATGACAGCCACCCCCCTCTTTCGCTTCGCCTACACCCGCCCCATCGTGGCCGGGCTGGTCGCTGGGACGGTCTTGCTTTTGGCCGATCGCGCCCTATCCGCACCGCTGGCCGAAAGCGCACAAGCCTTTGCAAAAGAAGCCAATACCTGCATTTCCGCGATTGCTGACCAAGAGCGCGCCAAGGAGATCCCCGGCGGACTTTTGCAGGCCATTTCACTGGCCGAATCGGGCCGTTGGTTTGAGGGCGCTGGTGCAAACAAGGGGGAAATTATTGCCTGGCCGTGGACCGTTACGACCGGTGGCAAAGGGCATTTTCTGCCCAGTCGGGTCGACGCCATCGCGTTCGTGCAATCGTTACAAGCCAGCGGCGTGGAAAATATCGATGTCGGCTGCATGCAAATCAATCTGAAATATCATCCCGAAGCTTTTTCCAGCATTGAACAGGCTTTCAACGCCCATGCCAATGCCGCTTACGCCGCTGATTTTCTTAAAGTCCGCCATGCGGTTTCCAACTCCTGGCTTCAAGCTGCAGGCGATTATCATTCCACCACGCCGAAACTCAATCAGACTTATCGTCAAAAAGTTTCGAAACTGTGGAAGCAAACCTCGCAAGCGGGCTATATGGTCGCCAGTTCACCATTACCGGCCCAAAAATCGGTCATCGTTCAACCCGATCCCGGCGCGACGCAGCGTTTGAACAAAGCTTTTAAAGTCCGCCAATCCGGTGTTGGCATCGTCCGTCCCGGCCAAGAAATTGCCAATCGCGTCAATGCACTAAAACCCGGTGCCCATTTGGCGCGCCCGGCCGCATCGAGCCGCGCAGACACCTTCGCCCAGCGCCGCCAAGCGCAATTGGCGGCATGGCGTCTATCCAACGTCAATTGATTGTCCCTGCATCCCTGCCTGCGCACGTGTGACAATTTCACAGTTGCCCTGGCGGGGCGCTCGTCCTAAAAGAAGCTCCCATTGTTAAAAGCGCGAACAACACTATATCCGTGTCTCATATACGGGTGAGCATACAGCGCCCTCGACACCCATCTGTGAGGCCTAAAAGGGCCGAGCATCACACGATTAACGGCAAGGCTATGACTGCATCACCTTCCAAACGCACCAACAGCGAAGTCCTGACTGCGACGCTCGACTTTCACGATAAAAAAGCCGTCGATGTCGGCTGCGGAGAAGGCCACTTGGTGCGTTTGATGACCCGCCACGGGGCCAAAGCCTTTGGCGTCGAATGCAACCCAAAGCAGTTGGAGGTTGCCCACGCCGCGAAGCCGGTGGCTGGCGAGGTCTATTACGACGGGCGCGCCGAAGAACTGCCGTTTGCATCCGACAGCATCGACGTGGTGGTGTTCTTCAACTCCTTGCATCATGTCGATGTGGATAACATGACCTTGGCACTCCGCGAAGCGGCTCGGGTGTTGAAATCCGGCGGAGTTCTGTACGTCAGCGAACCCGTCGCCGAAGGCTCCAATTTTGAATTGATGCAGCCTGTGCATGACGAGACCGAGGTGCGCGCTAAAGCGTATGAGGCCCTGCAAGGCGCTGAAGAGCTTGGCCTCAGTCCACAAAGCGAATTCACCTACATTCATCCCGCCGTGCATGCGGACTTTGCCCAGTTCAAAGAACGCCTGCTGCGCACCAATCCGCATCGCGAAGACGCGTTCATCCAACAAGAAGAGGCGCTCAAAGCAGCGTTCAAGCGCATTGGCGAAGCGGTCAGCGACGGTTATGCATTCGACCAACCGATGCGCGTCAACCTCTTCACCAAAGGTTGAGCGGCTATTTGCACATAGCATAACGCTGTTCATGGTCGTTTAAGAGATAAGGCGCTATACTGCGTGCTTGTCGAAACGATTCGTGAACTGAGAGCAATCATGGCAAGTGGCATAAACGAAGAAGACGAGAACAAAGCGCTCTTGGATGTGCCGCTCGAAGTCACCGCCGTTCTGGGCACCGCCAACATGAAGGTCAGCCAGCTGCTCAAGATGGGCCGTGGCGCCGTGGTGCAGTTGGAACGCAGCGTCGGCGAAGACATCGAAATCAAAGCCAACGGCAACCTCATCGCGCGCGGCGAAGTGGTCGTGGTCGAAGACCACCTGGCCATCACCATGACCAAAATTTACAAAACCAACGTCAGCCGCTGAACCTAAGCCCGCACCGTGCGCAACTCCGCCCACGCCGTGGTGTAGCGCGGTGATTGGCGCTCGCGCCTCAGATGCCATCCAGTCCCGAACCCGGTGGCGCCCAAACGCACGAGATCGCGTTTTCCCTTTTGCCCGCCATTGAGACGATCCAACGCACTTTGCAGCCGCTCGGCTTTATCCCGACAGACTACGGGGGGCGCGAACAAGGTCGGCTGCGCGGCGCCCGCCGGGGCAAGGTCGAGCATCATCACCCCAGCCTTTTTATAGCCAAAGCCCGGCTTAAAGGCGCGACGCAACGCGCGCACCGCCGCTTGCGTCAAATCGGCGGTGAGGTTCGACGGGCTCGCCAACGCCACCGTGGCGCTGGCCTGATACTGAGGCTGGCGGGTGTTGAAACGGTCCGTGAGGGCAAACGCCGTCACTTGCCCCGCCACCAATCCGCCTTGGCGCAGACGTTCGCCCGCCCGCGCGGCGAAGGTGGCGATGGCGTCTTTGACGTCGTCGAAATCGCTCACCGTTTTTGAAAACGACCGCGACGCGACACACGACTTGCGATCGGGGGAGTGACTTTCCAGCGCAAAGCACGGCTTGCCCAACAGCTCCACCTGGGTGCGCGCACCGGTAACGCCCATATTTTTGCGCACCCAGTGTTCCGACTGGCGCGTAAAATCCAATGCACTGTGCACACCTAAAGCTTTCAGGCGTTTCGACCACTGCCGTCCGATGCCCCACACGTCGCCCGCCGGGGTCGCCGCCAGCGCGGCTTCGCAAGCTGTGGGATCGGCCAAAATCGTGACGCCACCCAGTTGTGGGTTCTTCTTAGCCCGTTCTGCCGCCAGTTTGGCCAAGGTCTTGGTCGGTGCGATGCCGACGGACACCGGAATTCCGGTCCAGCGTTTGACCGTGGCGCGAAGATCGCGGGCGTGGGCGTCGAGGTCCCAGCCCTCAAACCCGTCGAGCCCTAAGAACGCTTCATCAATAGAATAGATTTCCACATCGGGACTGAACTGGCTGAGCACCGCCATCACCCGCGCCGACATGTCGCCGTAGAGTTCATAATTCGATGAAAACACCTGAACGTCGTAACGCTTCAGCAAGTCGCGGACCTTGAAATAGGGCACGCCCATGGGGATGCCGATGGCTTTGACCTCGGCGGAGCGCGCCACGATGCAGCCGTCGTTGTTGGACAGCACCGCCACTGGGCGGCCTTCCAGGTCGGGACGAAACACCCGTTCGCACGAGGCGTAAAAATTATTGCAGTCAATCAGGGCATATAAACGCGTCATTTCGACAAATCCCGAACCGAATTGGTCACCACCCCCCAAATGGCCGAGGTTTGTCCGCCCTCTTCATCGTTGGGCATGGGGATCGGTGGAAAGTCGGGATGTTCCGCCACCAACCGCCACGCCCCACCGCGCCCCTTGAGGCGCTTGACCGTCAACTCGCCATCAAGCACCGCGATCACCACGTGACCGTCCACGGGCTCGACACTGCGATCCACCACCAACAAATCGCCGGGAAAAATGCCCGCCCCGGTCATCGATTCGCCTTCGACCCGAACGATAAACGTCGCTGCCGGATGGCGGATCAAATGACGGTTGAGGTCCAGGCTGCCTTCGATGTAGTCCTCGGCCGGCGATGGGAAACCTGCGCGCACGGAACTCGCCAACACCGGCAGCGCGCGTTTGGTTTTCGCCCCGGCCCGCCACGCCCGACCTTGGCCTAACGAAAGCCACACGGGTGGCGCTCGGTACGCTGGGGGCGTGGGTTTGACTGGGGGGGTGAATAGGGGCTTGGTCACCGGCTGAGACATGGTTTCGGTTCCTCTTGATGGGCAATATCGCCAAAAGAACGAAACAAGAACATATCATATGGCCAGGGAACCTTCAACGCCCTTGCAAACACCTCCACCGCGTTCATACTTGAAAGAGAACGCCAACACGCGCGACAACCGGGAGAGGCGAGATGCTGATCGGCATTCCAACAGAAATCAAAATGGGCGAGTTCCGCGTCGGCATGACGCCCGCCAGCGTGCGCGAAGCGCTTGCGCATGGCCATCGCGTGATCATCCAAAGCAATGCCGGCATCGGCATCGGGGCCACCGACCAAGACTACGAAACGCTCGGCGCGACCATCGCGCCCGACGCCGCCACGGTGTGGGCCAAAGCCGATCTGGTGGTCAAAGTCAAAGAACCCCAAGCGAATGAGCGCGCCCAACTGCGCCCAGGACAAATCCTGTTCACCTATCTGCATCTGGCCCCCGATGCCGCGCAAACCAACGACCTGATCGCCAGCGGTGCGACCTGCATCGCGTATGAGACCGTGACATCGCCGCACGGCGATCTGCCCCTGCTCCACCCCATGAGCGAGGTCGCCGGGCGCATGTCGATCCAGGTCGCGGCGCACGCCTTGGAACGCGAAGCGGGCGGCCGTGGCGTGTTGCTGGGCGGCGTGCCGGGTGTCGCGCCAGCCAAAGTCACCGTCATCGGCGGCGGCACGGTGGGCACAAACGCGGTGCTGATGGCCATCGGCAGCGGGGCCGAGGTGGTGGTGCTCGACAAAAGCAATGAGACGCTCCGCACCCTCAACGCCCGGTTCGGTGCACGCATCAAGACCGTCTATTCCAACAGTGAAACCTTGGAACAATATGTGACTGAGGCCGACGTGGTGGTCGGCGGGGTGCTGATCCCCGGCGCCGCGGCGCCCAAGCTGGTCAGCGAAACGATGATCAAAGCCATGCGCGCGGGCGCGGTGGTGGTCGACGTCGCCATCGATCAAGGCGGCTGCTTCGCCACGTCCCACGGCACCACCCATGCCGATCCCACCTACATTGTGCACGACGTGGTGCATTACGCGGTCACCAACATGCCCGGCGCGGTGCCGCACACCTCGACCTACGCGCTCAACAACGCAACACTGCCGTTCATCCTCGCCATCGCCGACAAGGGCGTGAGCCAAGCGCTGAAAGACGACGCGCATCTGTTGAACGGCTTGAACGTGATGGCCGGAAACATCACCTGTCGGGCGGTGGCCGAGGCCCAGGGGCTTGAGTTCACCGACCCACAAACGCTGTTGTAAGCGGGGCCGTAAGCGGGCTGGACACCGCCCCATGCGCGCGCAATGATGGTGCGCATGACAACTGCTGATTCTCCGCTTGAATTCGATTCTGACGGCCCTAGCAAGCGCGCCAAGGCGGTGACGGACGCGGAAACGCGGCTGTTGGCGGCGGTGAAAGACGGCGAATTCGCCCGCATCCCGGGTGCCCCCAACCCAGACCAAACAGAGGGCTGGAAAGACAAACACACCATCCGCGCCGAATTTCTACGCCACCTGTGCCTACACCCGGATCGATACGAAATCGACCCACGCGGCATCCAACTCAGCGGCGCGCGCATCACCGGCACACTGGACCTGAGATCCGCCACGCTGCACCGCCCGCTGTGGATCGATGAATCGCGGTTTATAGCCGCACCGATCCTGCAGGACGCAGCCACCCCGACCCTTGCCCTGCAAGACTGTCACCTGCCGGGGCTGGAGGCCGACCGCCTCACCGTCACCGGCACCCTGCGCTTTGATGGCAGCAGTTTCAGCGGCGAAGTCTGCCTCTCGGGCGCAACGATCACCGGAGACTTGAGCTGCACCAAGGCCACCTTCGACAACGCGGGGAGCACGGCGTTCTTTGCCGACGGGCTGAAATGCGGCGGCGGCGTGGTTTTGGACAGCGTCACCGCCATGGGCGAAACCCTCCTGTTGGGCGCGGACATTACGGGGGACCTAGATTGCGAACAGGCCATCTTCGACAACGCGGACGGCTTCGCATTTAACGCCGAACGCATGTCGGTTCATCGTCGCTTTTACTGGCGCGCTCTGGCCCGCCCGCCCCAGGGGGCGGTGAATTTCGCCCACGCACGGGTTGGCGACTTTGTCGATGATGGCAGCGGCTGGCCAGAAGCCGAGCAATTATATATCGAAGGTTTTCAGTATGAAAATCTGGCTGGCGACACAACCGTACACGGGCGGTGTAACTGGCTGGACAGAATGCCGAAAATGTTAAATTCAGCCCCTATCTTTTCGCCCCAGCCCTATGAACAGTTGGTCAAGGTGTTGCGCACCGCTGGGCATGAGCGCGATGCGCGTTTGATGGCCATCGCCAAGTTGGATGCGTATCGAGATTTCCTCAAAGCCCAGGATGCTTTTCAAGACGATATCCTTAAAATCAAGGACACCGAGCCAGAACGCTATCGGGCGCTTAATCGAAACAAAGGCGCGGTAAAAGTTTTACGCACCTACGCTACCCGCACGCCAAATCTTTTACGGCGGGCGTGGTATGGATTTTTCAAAGCCGTCGCCAATTACGGTTATGAGCCCTGGCGCGCGGGGTATTGGTTGACGGGGTTTTGGTTGGTGGGGACGCTTATTTTTGGCTGGGCCGAGGCTGCGGCCTATATGCGCCCGGCCAAGGAGCGCATCACCGCCAGCGTCGAATACACCCTGGCGCAATCGGACTGCGCAGAACGGGGATGGCGTTACGTTGCGGTGCCAAACGGGGCTACCCCACCCCCATCTTCCATGTGCATCCCGGCGGACTACACGGCGTTTCATGCCATCACCTATTCCCTCGACATCTTGATCCCCATTGTCGACCTGCACCAAGAAACGTTTTGGGAACCGTCCAGTGCTGGGTGGCGGGGCGGGTTTTTGCGTTTTTGGCTGTGGTTTCAAATCATCGCGGGCTGGGTGCTGACCACCGTCACCGTGGTCGGCTTTACCGGCGTCATCAAAAAAGACTGACGCGCGCGGCGGCGGGCGGCGCGGCAGGCTCACACGGCGCGGAACAGCACGCCCCACATCAGCAAGCCAACCGCCGTCAAGACGATCGAGTTGGCCGCGATGCCGCCGAAGGCTGCGGTGGAAAACTGGCGAAAGCCGATCAACAGGGCCATCGCGCCACCACCGACGGCGAGCAAGATACCCAGCAGCATCACGGCGGCGTTGAGGTAGATGAAGAACTCCGCCTCAACCGGGTTATAGGGAATAAACGAGCCGCCCCAAAACAGGGCGTTGGCCGCAGCGCCGATGACAACGGGCAGCACAAAGGGCATTTTTCCCTTAATCATCAGGCGGGTAGGTCTAGCGATCATATGCATATCCGTATCTCCCGCTACAGTTAATGTTCATTCACTGCACGGTGACATGGTTTCAGATCGGGGGCTGTGACGGCGCGCATACCTCTGGATTTTGCCTCCCCATTTATCCAGAGCAACCATGCCTTGAAACGACATCTTCTTGTAACCAGATGAAATTCATCGCATCATTTGTGTGACTTAACTCGTCTTGGACGATGTTAGGTCGCCAGGTGGCGCTCAAAGTGGAGCTTTTGGCGGGAGGACAATATGTTTTTAAAGCGGTTCTTTTTATACGTTACGGCTGCCTTGATAGCACTGAGCGCACAAGCGCAAGCAGCGTCACTGGCAGATGATCGTCCCTTGACCCTGGGCTTCATGCCTTATCTCAACGCCGAATTGCTGATCGAAAAGTACACCCCGCTGGCCAACTATTTGGCTGAAAAACTTGATCGCAAAGTCCAGGTCACGGTGGCGAAGAATTACACGGACCACATCCGACTCGCAGGGCAGGACCAAATCGACATCTCCTTTCTCGGCGGCAGTACCTATGTCACCATTGGCAACGAGTACGGTTTGAAGCCCCTTTTGGCGCGTTATGAATTCGAGGGCTCGCCCACGTTCCGCTCGGTCATTTTCGTCGCCAAGGACAGCCCCTACAAAAGCCTTAGGGACCTCGTCGGAAAAAGCATAGCCTTCGGCAACGCCAACTCCACCCTGAGCACCCAAGTGCCGCTTTACATGCTGATGCAAGCTGGGGTGAGCTTGGATAAACTGGGCGCGTACAAGCACCTGCGCAATCATAGCAATGTTGTGCTCGGCGTCGAATTCGGTGATTTCGATGCGGGTGCCGTGGCCGAAGAGGTTTTCCGCGAAAATACGGACAAAAACATTCGCCCCTTGGCCTTCTCTCCTGACCTCTCCACACATGTCTTTGCCACGCGGTCAACGATGGACCCGGATCTCCAGCAAAAGATCGCCTCCGTTCTTATCGGCTTGAAACACGACCCACAAGGCTCAGCGGTTCTCAATAGCATCGGCGACACGCTCACCGGGTTTGTGCCGGTATCCGACCGGGACTACGATTTGCACCGGGAAATACTTGGTCAAGTTCTCCCGATCCTTAACCCTTAGGGTCTTGTGATGAAAACGCAATTGCGCAGCAAGAACCGATGGCTCTTTGCCGTAATCGTTACGGCGCTGGGCGCGTGCGTTTCGATTGCCAGTTTTCATATCTATAACCAGCAAAAACAGCAGCTTGTCCAAGGTCTTATGCGCAAGGCGGAAACCGAAGTCGACCTGATCGGCGCCAGCCTGACCGATGCCATGCTGCGCCACGATTATTCCGAAGGGCGTCATCTACTGGCCAGCTGGCCCACCAACCATCCCGAAGTCGCCCTTCTAAAAGTGGTGTTCAACAACGGCATGGTTTTCTTTTCTCATGGAGACGAAACCCAGCCAGCCAACCTCGTCAAAATCGAGCGGACTTTCCAATACGCCACGCGCTCCCTGACCTTAACGCTGGCGCACAGTTTAGCTGAAAACAAAGTAGCACTGGCAAATTTGGGCCTGAATCTCGTGATTCTATCGCTCCTGATCACCGCCCTGATGGGCTTGACGCTGTGGTTCATTTTGTTCCGCTGGATGATTTCACCTATGGAACAGGAGATCGCCTCGCAAACGCAGGAATTGAGGGCGGCGAAAACCAATCTGGAAGATCAGGTCAAGGAACGCACAGCCTCATTGATGAGCGAAGTTGAAACGCGCAAAAAAGCCGAAAGCTCTCTGCGCAAACTGGTGCGCGCCGTCGAGCAAAGCCCTGTCCTGATCTTCATCACCAACGTTGACGGCATGATTGAATACGTCAACCCGAAGTTCGAACACATAACGGGCTACAGCTCCGACGAAGCCATCGGGCAGTCGCCGAACATCCTCAAATCCCCCGACACGCCGGAAAGTATCCATGAGGATCTCTGGCGCAGCATCAAAGCCGGGCGGGAATGGTACGGCGAACTGAAAGATTTGCGCAAGGATGGGTCTGAGTTTTGGGCCTATGCCTCGATTTCCCCAATCCGCGACAATGAAGACGTCATCACCCACTTCGTCGCCATGCACGAAGACATCACGGAACGTAAAATGGCTGAAGAAGCCATGCACGACGCGCGGCGCGCGGCGGAGTTGGCCAATAAAGCCAAGACCGACCTGATGGCCAATATGAGCCACGAACTGCGCACGCCGCTCAACGCTATCATCGGATTTTCTGAAACCATGGAACACGGCGTATTCGGTCCCTTGGGGAATGAACAGTACGAGGAATACGCGACCTTCATTCATACGTCGGGCACCCACCTGCTGCACTTGATCAATGATATCTTGGATGTGTCCGCCGTCGAGGCCGGAAAGCTGGCGTTGAGGGAAGAGGAGGTGAGTGTGGCCGATATCTGCGAGGCCGCACTTCACATCATCCACCCCAAAGCCCGCGATGCTTACATTACCCTCACCGGTATCGAAGACACCGCTTTGCCGCTGCTTTTTGCCGACCCGCTGCGGCTCAAGCAGATTTTCATCAACCTGCTGTCCAACGCCATCAAGTTCACCCCGGAACACGGCACGGTGTCCTGCGACGCTTCGCTTGATAATGAGAAAAACATGGTCATTACCATCGCCGACACGGGCATCGGCATGAACGCGCAAAACCTTGACAAAGCCATGGAAAAATTTGGCCAGGTTGACAGCTCGCTATCACGTAAACACGAAGGCACCGGCCTGGGACTGCCCCTGACCAAGGGGTTGGTGGAGCTTCATGACGGCGTGATGGAAATCGCGAGCGAGCCCGACAAAGGCACCATCGTCACTCTCCGCTTTCCGTCCAATCGCGTGACCTTTCTCGACGCCCCTATCGACACCACTTTACAAGCGAACGTTTAAACAACGCAGCGTCTAAAATAGCCCTTCGATCTCGCCATCCGCATTAACGCGGATGTCTTCCGCAGACGGATGGCGCGGCAAACCCGGCATGGTCATGATGTCACCACAAATCACCACCACAAACTCCGCACCCGCCGATAGCCGCACGTCGCGCACCGGCATCACGTGGTTGCTGGGCGCGCCCAGAAGGTCTGGATCGGTGGAAAAGCTGTATTGGGTTTTGGCGATGCACACCGGCAGGTGACCGAAGCCATCCTCTTGATACATCTTGAATTTAGCGCGGATTTTTTTGTCCGCGATCACCCCTTGCGCGCCATACATCATGCGCGCCACGGTGCGAGTCTTATCCCACAGCGGCATGTTATCGGGATAAAGGGTGTGAAATTCAGACGTATCCGATTCCGCCAGCTTGACCACCGCATGGGCGAGGTCTTGCGTCCCCGCACCGCCGTCAGCATGATGGGTGCAGGCAATGGCTTCGACCTCAAGTTCCGCACAGCGCTGGCGCAACAGATCGACCTCTTGGTCCGTATCCGCAGAAAAGCGATTGAGCGCCACCACCATCGGCACGCCAAAATGACGCAGGTTTTCGACATGACGCGAAAGGTTCTCAAAGCCTTTGATCAACGCGTCTTCGTTGGGCTCAGCGTACTCGCCTTTCTTCGCACCGCCTTGCATTTTCAAGGCCCGCAACGTCGCCACCAGCACCACTGCGGCGGGTTTGAGATCACCTTTGCGGCACTTGATGTCAAAGAACTTTTCCGCACCCAAATCGGCGCCGAAGCCGGCCTCAGTGATCACATAGTCGGCACACTTCAACGCCGTCTTGGTGGCCATCATGGTGTTGCAGCCGTGTGCGATGTTGGCGAACGGCCCGCCGTGCACAAACGCGGGCGTGCCTTCCAAGGTCTGCACCAAATTTGGTTTCAGCGCATCTTTGAGCAACGCGGTCATTGCGCCTTGGGCCTTGATTTCGGATGCGCGCACAAAGCGGCGCTGTTCCATATCCTGACCGATGATGATGTTGCCGAGGCGGCGTTGCAGGTCGGCCAAGTCCGTCGCCAGGCACAAGATCGCCATGATCTCGCTGGCCGCGGTGATGTCAAAACCACCTTGGCGAGGCGCGCCGTTGGTCACCCCGCCCAAGCTGGTGACCATGTCGCGCAATGAACGATCATTCATGTCCACCGCGCGCCGCCAACTGATGCGGCGGTTGTCCAAGCCTTGTTCCATGCGCCAATAGACGGTGTTGTCGATCATCGCGGCGAGCAGATTGTTCGCCGCCGCGATGGCGTGAAAATCGCCGGTGAAATGCAGGTTGATGTCTTCCATCGGGATGACTTGGGCATGGCCGCCACCCGCCGCCCCGCCCTTCATGCCAAAGCACGGCCCCAAACTGGGTTCACGCAGACAGATGGCGGTTTTTTTGCCGATCCGTGACAACCCATCGCCAAGCCCCACGGTGGTGGTGGTCTTGCCCTCGCCCGCCGGGGTCGGCGAAATGGCCGTGACCAAAACAAGCCGCCCGTCATCTTGATTTTGCGCGCCATCAATCCAATCGAGTGCGACCTTGGCTTTATCTTCGCCATAACGCACCAGCGCGGTGTCGGGAATGCCAAGCTTATCTGCGATGTCGCCAATGGGTTTGGGCGTGACCGCCCGCGCGATGTCCAGATCGGTCATAATGATGCATTCCCCCCATGTTGTGATTGTTCACGTGATTTAACCGTGCATTTCGACACAACGCAATCCACCGGTGCGGATTTGCCATGAACATCGGTGAGGAATGGCACACACCAAGAATTCCATCACCACCTCCAACGCTCCCTGCACGAGAAAGGCCGTTCCACCGGACGGTGAAACGGCCTTTATCATCGACTGGTCGAATATATTTTACTTGGAACAGACGCGAGCAGATTCCCGCATCAACTCCAAAAAGCGCTGCCGCACGACGGCATCGTCGATCTGATAGAATGTGCGCACCAGCTCCAACGTTTCCCGGCGGTCCAAGATTTCCGCATCCGGCGCACTGGCCGGAATGGGCTTACCTTTTTTTGCGCCTTTTTCGGCGTAAGACTTCAATTCAGTCGTCATTTCGTCGAAGAAATACGAAATGGGAACGCCCAAAATACGGCTGAATTCAAACAGACGGCCAGATCCGATGCGGTTCGCGCCACGTTCATATTTTTGAATTTGTTGGAACGTCAAAGAGACTTTCTCGCCAAGATCCTTCTGGCTCATACCCAACAGGCCACGTCGTGCACGAATGCGTGCGCCAACGTGGGCATCAATGGGTGTTGGACCGTCTTTGGTCTTGCGCGGAGCAAGTTTTGCTTTTGCAGTTACACTCATATTGAACACCTTTTTTTCTACCCTTCCCAAATGCAATCATAAGTCGGAATGGCGTGAAAATCCTCATTTTTTTTCCATGCAACCAAAGACCCAATAATCACAACTCTTTATAGATGGAATTTACAGAGCAAACGACAATGATTAATCGCATAAATGCATAAAATGATTGCCTCTGTATGCGAATCTCCCTTCTTCATGCGCACAGCCGGTGCTCAAACAGCCTCATCCGGCGCCACCTTAGAAGGAGGATAACCGATGCACCCCCACCCTAAATACGAGTTATAAGAGATTATCTAAACCAGCAAAAATAGTATTTCTTCAAGAAGATGCCGTTCTCTCTTGGCCCGCAAAACATTACCGTCCATGATGATGAAGGACTGAGGTTAAACGAAACACGCTTGTGTGAACTTATGATCGAACAAACCAAACCAGTCGGAGAGCGGATATCGGGGGCGCTTGAAAAACGCCCCGCACGTTTGAAGCGTGAGCACGTACTGAAAAAGAAGATCAGCACGATCATCAAAGAGCACCCAAACAAGAGCCTCAGCGTCATCCGGCGCTGGCTGCGTGACGACCCAAATTGAATGAAGATCATGAACAAACGCTACGCCTTTTTGACCATGCTGATTGCCCTCACCGCCATCCTCGCATCGCCTCCTGTAGCCAGGGCAGCCGGGGCAAGTTCAACGCTAAGCTCCACACCCGTTCAACAAAGCGCCACCGCCCGTGGCAATCTTGCGGGGCCTGGGCCGTCAGGGGTTCACGTCCTACGCACGGCGGAGCAATGGCGTGATTTCCAAAGAAATCATCGCCTCAATTGGCCGGTAAACATAGATTTCAAGCGCGACATGGTGATCGCAGTTCTGCTCGGCACGCGCAACAGCAGCGGTTATACCGCAAAAATTTCCGATGTGCGCGCCACCGATTGGCTGGTCGAAGTCACCTACAGCGAAATCCCCCCACAAGCGAACCAAGCTGTCACCTCGTCGTTGACCAACCCGTATGTCCTCAGCGTCATCTCGCAATCACAAAACCCGGTGGCGTTCAGCCACGGCCACTTCGGCGCGCAAACCATCCCTTATGATGAATACACACGCCAGGTCCGCCAAATCAGCGAAATGTCGTATCAGTTGGAAGACGAACGGCGTAAAAACGCTATGGCGCAAGGGCGCATCCGCGATTTAACGGATTTACTGACGCGCACATCGCCCCAACCCGCAAACTGAGACACACCTTATGCCTGCCTCTTTAGCCATAGAAGCTATATTCCCACAACTCGAAACTCTGTTTGGCGAACGCTTGAGCGTCAACGCGGGGGTGCGCGAAACCCACGGCCGGGGCGAAGGCTCCACGGTGAGCGAACCGCCCGACGCGGTGGTGTTCCCCACCTCCACCGATGAGGTCAGCCAGTTGGCTAAGTTGTGCCATGGCGCGAACGTGCCACTGATCCCGTTCGGCGCCGGCACATCGTTGGAAGGGCACGTCGCCGCGCCGTTGGGCGGTATCTCGATCGATTTCTCGCGCATGAACGCGATTGAAGCGGTTCACGCCGAAGACCTCGACGCCGTTGTGCAACCGGGCGTGACGCGCAAGCAGCTCAATACGCATCTGCGCGACACCGGTTTGTTTTTTCCGGTTGACCCCGGTGCAGACGCCACCATCGGCGGGATGTGCGCGACCCGCGCCAGCGGCACCTCGACGGTGCGTTATGGCTCCATGAAAGACAACGTCTTGGCGATGGAGGTCGTGCTGGCCGATGGGCGCGTGGTCAAAACCGGCAACCGCGCACGCAAATCAGCAGCGGGCTATGATTTGACCCGCTTGATGATCGGGTCGGAAGGTACGCTCGGCATCATCACCTCGGTCACTGTGAAACTGCACGGCATCCCCGAAACCGTCACCGCCGCCGTGTGTCCGTTCCCCACCATCGAAAATGCCGTCGATTGTGTCATCGCCGCCGTGCAAATGGGCGTGCCGATGGCGCGCATGGAACTGATGGACGCCGTCGCGATGAGCGCCGTGAATGCTTACTCCAAACTCGATTACGCCGAAGCGCCAACCTTGTTTTTGGAATTCGAAGGCGCGCCTGCGTCGGTGACTGAGCAGGTCGAAACGCTCAAAACCCTCGCAAAAGATCTCGGCGGCAGCGACTTTCAATGGGCCGACAAGCCCGAAGACCGCAACCGACTGTGGGCCGCACGCCACAACATGTACTATGCGGGACTGGCGCTACGCCCCGGCGCGCAAGCGCTGACCACAGACGTGTGTGTGCCCATTTCCAACTTGGCCGATTGTATTGGCCGCACCCACAAGGCCTTGGATGACAGCACGCTCACCGGCCTCATTTTGGGACACGTGGGCGACGGCAACTATCACACCTTGCTGTTGTTTGACCCCGACAATCCGAACGAACGCGCAGAGGCCGAGCGCCTCAACGCCGCCATCGTCGGTCAAGCCTTGGCGCTCGACGGCACCTGCACCGGCGAACATGGCGTTGGTCAAGGCAAGACCAAATATCTGCACCAGGAATTGGGTGTGGAAGCGGTCGATGTTATGATTCAATTGAAATCGGCGCTCGACCCAACAAACATCCTCAATCCGGGCAAAGTCATCCCGCGAAATTAAGGGACCACTTAAAATGGGCACACCACAACGCGGCATTTTTGTCGAGGGAAACCGTTACCTGCACGCACTGGAATACACGTTGCATTCGGGTGTGACGTGGGACGAAATCGCGGTCGCGATCAAAGTCGTTCATGCAGCAGATGATGTGGCGGAAGGCGTTATCGCCTTCGGTCCTCAACTGTGGGCGAGCACGGCCCCGGATCGCATGCCACCGGGGTTCAAAAACTTCCGTTCCATCCAAGGCCCTAAAGCGCACGCACCGGCCACACAACGCGACATTTTGGTGTGGCTGCATGCACCGTCACGTGATCGGGTGATGGATGCGGTGATGGTCATCGACGCGGTGTTGTCCAAGATCGCCACCCGCGAACTGGACCTGCCCGGTTTCGTCTATCACGACAGCCGCGACCTCACCGGCTTTGTCGACGGCAGCGCCAACCCCAAGGACGACACCGCCAAACGGGAAGCCGCGTTGGTTGCCGAAGGTCAGCCGGGTGCTGGCGGGGCCTTCATGCTCTCGCAAAAATGGGTGCACAATTTACCCCATTTCAACGAACTGGACGTTCCCCACCAAGAACGCGTCATCGGTCGCACCAAAATCGACAGCATCGAGCTGGAAGGCGACGAGCAACCCGCAGATTCCCACGTCAGCCGCACCGATCTGAAAATCGATGGCGTGGCGCAAAAAATGTATCGACGCAGCTTTCCCCACGGCTCAGCAAGCGAACAGGGCCTATACTTTCTCGCCTTCACCTGCGAACAGGCGCGTTTCGATCACGTGCTCGCCAGCATGTACGCCATGGATAAAGACGCCATCACGGACCACCTGCTGGACTTTTCCACCCCGATGACCGGCAGCTACTGGTTTGCGCCCAGCAAGGAAGTTCTACGCGCCATTGTTTCCTAACGCCCTATGGCGTCCACGTCTCGATATCAGCAACCGACTGCTCGCCGCTGTCCATGTCTTTGACTTCGTGGTTTTCCTGTTCCGCGTTGGCGGGGAACCACACGTAGGGGATGCCTTTGCGCGAGGCGTATTTCATTTGTGCTTTGAGGGATTTGGCCTCGTGATACATCTCGACCTTGAAGCCGCGTTCGCGCAGCTTGCGTGATGTTACGCCCAAGTCGGTGCGTGACGATCCGGGCAAGCACGCGACCATCACGTCGGTCGGACATTTCGCGCCAACCTCGATGCGGCCTTCTTTGACCAGCTTTGAAAAAATCCGTGAAAATCCGATGGAAATCCCCACGCCGGGCAATTTCTGGCGCGAGTACGATCCCACCAGATTATCGTAGCGTCCGCCCGCGCACACGGTCGGAAAATCGGGGTAATCCACCAATTTGCCTTCGTAAACGGTGCCGGTGTAATAATCGAAACCGCGCGCGATGGACATGTCGGCGACCACAGTGCCTTTTTCCAGATGCGCCAGTTCCAACATCACGAAGGTCAGTTCTTCTAGGCCCAGTTCCAGCATCTCGTTGTCGATGCCAAAGGCGCGCACTTCGTCGGCGAAGCTGATGTCGTCGGTTTTGATCGACGCCAGCTCAACGCACTTGCTCGCCACCGACGGGGCCAGGCCCAGCTCTTCGGTCAGCCCTTTGATCACGCCGTCATGGCCGATTTTATCGAGCTTGTCGGCAATGCGAATGGCACCCACCGCGTCTTCGATGCCCAGGCCTTGGTAAAAACCTTGCAAGATTTTACGGTTGTTGATGTGCAGACGCACCGGACCGACGTCCAGGCGATTCAACACATCCAAAGTCATCGCCGGAATTTCGGCATCAAAGTGCAAGGACACCTCGCCCATGTCGATGACGTCGATGTCGCACTGGTAAAATTCACGCAGACGGCCTTCTTGTGGGCGTTCGCCGCGCCAGCAGCGTTGCATCTGATAGCGTTTGAACGGAAACACCAAATCGCCGAAATGCTGGGCGACGTAGCGCGCCATCGGCACGGTCAGGTCGTAGTGCAGCGCCAAGCGTCCACCGCCGCTCTGCGTGTCTTCTTCACCGGGCTCCGCCGCCAAACGGCGCAGGCCGTAAATTTCCTTGTCCGCATCACCGCCTTTGGCGGCCAACACGTCGATCTCTTCGACCGATGGGGTTTCGATGGAACAAAAGCCGTATTGTTCGAACGCCGCGCGGATTTGATCCAGCCAACGCTGTTCGACCAAGCGCACCTCTGGCAGCCATTCCAGAAATCCTGAAATGGGACGCGGTTTGTAAATGTCGTTTTTGCCGCTCATAAGAGGTGTCCGATCCATCGTTGTGCCGTAAGGGGGCTATTTGTATCCGAGCCGTCCTGCTAATCAAGAGTTAATCAGTCTTCAGGCGTTCCAAAGGGCCCTTGAGCTTGCGGGCGCGGGCCTTGAGGGCCGGGATGGGGCTGGCCAGCGCGGTTTCCGTCATCTTCAGCGCTGTATCGATCAAACTTGGGTCCTTATGGGCCAGGTCAGCCATGCCTTGCAGCGCCGAAGTGCGCACGATGCGACTGTCAGTGCGTTCAAACCACTTGGTGAAGATCATCGCCAAATCATCGATCTCATCCGCTTCCAGGTCTAAGCGAGTGATCATTTGCGCCACATGCCAGCGGAGCTCGTTTTGGGTCGCAGTCTCGATCAGGTCCAAGAGAAAATCTTTGTGCAGCGCCAGCAAATCGGTCTGTTGCACTGTGGCTTTTTCCAAAGCATCCGCCGCGCGCAGGCGCACCGCCGGATTGCTGTAAGACATCAAATCCACCAGCTCATCGATATGCCGCGTATCCGCAATCGCCAAGCGCACCGCTTCCGCCACCTGACCCGTGGTGCGATTGTCGCCTTCCCTCAATAAATTCAACATCTTGCCCATACAGCGCCCTCACATATGCCGATCTACATCATAACATAAAGAGGCGCTATTTGGTGGGCGATGCGATGGGTTTGTGCGCCGCGATTTCATCTTCGCTGAGCCCTTGCAGTTCATGGGGAAACACCAGCCATTTGTCGGTTTCACGGACATAATAGTCAGGTTCGAAATCGACTTTGCGCTTGGTGGGTTTGTAGTAAATCGTCGCGACCTTGATGGTGCCGGGCGTGTTGGCGCGCGACAGTTCCTTGATCCGGCGGATCACCGCATCGACGCTGCGCCCGGAATCAAACGTGTCATCAACGATCAACAAGCTGTCTTCGGCGTTGGCGTTTTCAATGATGTAATGCAGCCCGTGCACGCGGATTTCATCGCTTTGCTGCCAGATGCCAGTGTAGGACGAGGTGCGGATCGCGATGTGGTCGGTGGTGACGCCGCGATGTTCCAAAAGCTCCTGCACAGCGATCCCCACAGGAGTCCCGCCCCGCCAAATCGCGACGATATAGTTTGGCATAAAGCCGTCGTCGACAATCTGGCGGGCGAGGCGGAAGGAATCCTCCAGCAACTCATTCGCCGTGATGAAGATTTTATCGCTCATCCGATCAACCGTACACGTAGTGCAGGACGCCCAGAACCGCGACCAGCAACACGGCGGGGTTGGCGTCCGACACACGGCCGCTGGCGATTTTCACCACCGCATAGGTGATGAAACCGATGGCGATGCCGTTGGCGATGGAAAAGGTCAGCGGCATCAAGATCGCGGCCAAAACCGCAGGTGCGTATTCGGTGACATCGTCCCAATCGATATCCAACATATTGCGCATGAAGTGCGTGGCGACGAACACCAGCGCGGCACCGGTGGCGTATGCTGGGATACTCTGCGCTAAGGGTGCGAAGCCTAAGCACAACAAGAAGAACACCGCCACGACCACCGCCGTTAGCCCGGTGCGTCCGCCTTCTTTGATGCCCGCAGCACTTTCAATGTACGACGTGGTGTTGGACGTGCCGAACAACGAACCCACGATGGTGGCGACAGAATCGCTGATCACCGCGCGGCCGATGTTTTCGATCTTGCCGTCGGCGTCGATTTTGCCCGCAATGTTGGCGACGCTGGTGAGCGTGCCGGCGGTGTCGAAGAAATCGACGAACAGGAACGCAAACACCACACCGATCATGGTGGCGGTCAGCGCACCTTGAATATCAAGCTTAAACAGCGTCGGCTCTAAGCTCGGCACCGAACCGACCACGCCCGCAAGCTCCGTCGTGCCGGTGGCCCAACCGATGATGCTGACGACGATGATGCCGATGACGATGCCGCCCGGCACGCGCAGCTTATCCAGCACCACCATGATGGAGAAACCGACCAGGAACAGAATAACCGGCAGGCTGGTGAATTCGCCCAAACCCACCAAGGTCGCTTGATGGTCAACCACCACGCCGGCGTTCTTCAAGCCGATGATGGCCAAGAACATGCCAATGCCCGCGCCAATGCCGAGCTTCAAAGATTTGGGGATGGAATTGATCACCCATTCGCGTAGGCCCGTAAGGCTCAAGATCAAGAACAACACGCCGCTGACGAACACCGCCCCCAGGGCGACCTCCCAGGGCTGTTTCATACCCAGCACCACGCCATAGGTGAAGAACGCGTTGAGCCCCATGCCGGGAGCCAGAGCCACCGGCCAATTGGCCCAAAAGCCCATGATGGCGCTGCCGACCATCGCCGCGATGATGGTCGCGACGAACACCGCACCGAAATCCAGTCCGGCGGTGGACAGGATCGCGGGGTTGACCACGATGATGTAGGCCATGGTCAAAAACGTGGCGAAACCCGCCAAAAATTCCGTACGCAAGGTGCTGCCCTTGGCGGTGACGCCAAAGTGTTGATCGAGCCAATTCATGAACGTGGTCCTTATTCCCCAGAGCTGTTTTTACGCCATCAGCAACCCCCAACCGGCACTCGATGACGGCAAAATTACGCATTGATCAGCGTGACCGGTCAATGGAAAACAACCGTATGCGCTGTTTACTTGGCCAATCGATGGCCATATATAGTCCTGATGGATAAAAAAACGCCCCCCAAAGTCGGTATCATCTCGCTCGGCTGTCCCAAAGCGCTGGTCGATTCGGAACGAATCCTCACCAAGCTGGGCGCGGAAGGTTATGAGATATCTGAATCGTACGACGCCGCCGACGTGGTGTTGGTCAACACCTGCGGCTTCATCGACAGCGCGCGCCAAGAAAGCCTGGAAGCCATTCAAGAAGCCATGGCCGAAAATGGTAAGGTGATCGTCACCGGCTGTCTGGGCATCGACGAAGGCGCAATCCGCGAGGTCGCGCCGGGGGTGCTGTCGGTCACCGGACCGCATCAATACGAACAAGTGGTCAACGCCGTACACGACGCGGTGCCGCCGCTGCACGACCCGTTCATCGACTTGGTGGGGCCGGAAGGCATGAAGCTGACCCCGCGTCATTATTCGTATCTGAAGATTTCCGAAGGCTGCAACCACAGCTGCAAGTTCTGCATCATCCCCGACATCCGCGGCAAACTCGACAGCCGTCCGGTGGGCGAGGTGCTGCGCGAGGCCGAACGTCTGGTCGAAAGCGGCGTGAAAGAGCTGCTGGTCATTTCCCAAGACACCAGCGCTTATGGCCTGGATCTCAACTACGTCGAAAACGACTGGCGCGGCAAGCCGGTCAAAACCAACATGCATGAGCTCGCCAATGCGCTCGGTGATTTGGGCGCGTGGGTGCGCTTGCACTACGTCTACCCCTATCCCCACGTGGACAGCGTGATCGAACTGATGGCCGACGGCAAAATCCTGCCGTATCTGGACATCCCCTTCCAACACGCCAGCCCCAGCGTGCTCAAAGCCATGCGCCGCCCGGCGCACAAAGAAAAGCTGCTGGAACGCATTGAACGTTGGCGCGAGATTTGTCCGGAAATCGCCATCCGTTCGACCTTCATCGTCGGCTTCCCCGGTGAAACCGAAGAAGACTTCGAAACGCTGCTGAACTTCTTGGAAGACGCGCAGATGGACCGGGTCGGCTGTTTCCAATACGAAAACATCCAAGGCGCACAGTCCAACGCCCTGCCCGATCATGTGGACGCGGAAGACAAGCTATCGCGCTGGGAACGGTTTATGGAGATGTCCCAAGACATATCGGAGCGCAAACTGCTCGACCGCGTCGGCCAGTCCATGGAGGTGCTGATCGACGACGTGTCGGAAGACGGCGCGGTCGGCCGCACCTACGCCGACAGCCCAGAAATCGACGGCAACGTCTACCTCGACGGCGCAGCCAACCTAAAACCCGGCGACATGGTCAAAGCCACCATCACCAAGTCCGGCGCTTATGATTTGTGGGGCGAGGTCGAATAAGCAGTCAAGTCGGCCTCAAGGTTGCGTCATCCCAGTGACGCCGTTGCAGCGAGGCTGCACACTGTTGTGTAGACCGACAAAACAGGTCTGCTTCCCCCCTCAAGAGCGGGCGCGTTTATTTCTCTTCTTAAAAGTCCGCCATTAGCCAGAAGCGGACATCCCCGAGGTGCCCAGACTAAAAATGACATATTGAAATACTTTTAATTCACACCGGCCACACGCTCCTTAGGTATGTGCCATGTGCGGTATAGCTGTGCCAAATCCCACAGGAAGCGGCGGACCATCTAGCGCATTAAGGTTCGCCATTCTCACTTATAAGTCGTAGGGTGTTGTTGTCAGTAATAAACAGCGGCCCATGCCTATGAAGTACCTTGATAATTATGAGGTTTTAGCTACTCAGGACTTGCATGAAATGCAGGGAATCTTGACGGATCTAACGAACCCCATGGATATAGACGTTCTTGGCAAAAAACAAGAAATTGACGCGTCGCTACGCTCTGTCGAATGCAGCGGGTTAGAGCTTATGCATGCGACCTATGGTGATGTACGCACCAGTGTGCGTACTTACGAAGTTGATAAGGCCGAACTTCTGTTTTTCATACTGACGGATGGGTCCGCGAACATTAAGCACAATGGTAAAGATTTTGACATTTCAAAAACGACAGCCCTGATGCGAGACTCACGTCTCCCTTTGCTGGCACAGCAGGATGATTTTTCAAGTTTTGCTATGCCACTTTCCATCGATGCTTTGCAGGCGCATATAGCAACTCTTCTGGGCGGGGAATACTGCGGACTTGATATCACGTTTGATCCCGAAATAGACTTAACGACACCCAATGGACGGCATCTGCATAATACTGTTCATTATTTTGCCAATGCATTGAACGGGCCGTTGAACGGGGGTGACAATCCCATCATATTTGACGGCTTGAAAGACCTGTTGCTGACCAGTGTACTGTCGGTTTTGCCCAATTCTTGTTCGGACATGTTGGGCGACCGACCAGCGTCCAAGATTTTACCGCGCCACGTCAAGCGTGCGCGTGATTATATTCACGCCCATGCCGCGTCCTCGATCACTTTGGAGACGCTGGCAACTCATGCTGGCTGCGGCTACCGGACGCTTCAGGTCGGCTTCAACGACGCATTCGATATGTCGCCGATGGCTTATGTTAAATATGTACGCCTGGCCTTCGCCCACGATGGCCTGCGCTTTGCCGATGACGGCGTGACCGTCAGTGACGTCGCCTTGAGGTGGGGGTTTACCAATATGAGCTGGTTCTCCAAAAATTATTTTGAACAGTTTGGCACCCTGCCGTCGCAAACGCTGCGCACACGCAGCTGACAAATTCTCCTTACTTTCCGTTCTGATTTTTTGCCGCGTACAATCACGCGCGGAGATGCTCCGATTGCGCAGCGGTTATCACCCATGCGCAGAAATCTCATCGTAACAGGCTATAGCTCCTTGGAAAGACTATAAACTCTGGTTCATTTGGTGCCTAAGGGAAGGCTTATAGGGTTTAAAGATTCTGACGCGTTGCGCGTCGGCGGAGGGGGATACATGCGATCGTTGATTACGGGGTTATTGCCGAAATTTTTAGGGCTTATGTTCATCGGGCTGTTGTGCCTGAGTGTTAACGCAAGCGAAGCGCGGGCAGATGCGACCTGGAAAAACTTAAGAGGCCATTCCGCCTGTGGTGCCATTGATCAATACGGGAAACTTCAACCCCCCTGCGGCTTTAAAAAAGCCACCTATATAAAGAAGGCGATTAAATCGTGTCCTAAAGGCACTTTTGCTGGTGCTGGGGCCTGCTACACCTGCCCGACCGGGTTCAATCGCAACATCTCAAGGAAAGTGACGCACGAAAAGGCTTGCCGGAAAGCGATTTCGGCAAAGACCGCCGCCGCGTCCCGTATCGGGTCCGCAAACTGCCCAAGCGGATCTAAGTTTGATCCGCGCAATGGTGGGGAATGCTGGAGTTGTCCTTCGGGTTTTGGGCGAACGGCTGCTAAGGTCGACAAATGGAATGCTTGCGGCAAAGTCGGTAAAAAGGCGCAATCGGCGATCTTCAAAGGAAGGTCCTGCCCGGTAGCGGGTTCCATCCGTGATCCGCGTAAGGGCGGGGAATGCTGGAAATGTCCAGAAGGCTATAGCCGGACAGGGAATTCCGTGACCGGGGCGAGAGCCTGCAAAATTTCCTTTGCGTTCGCGTCGGCCGTCCAAAAGAGTGACAAAAAATGTGGGCCCGGTGAGATCCATGATCTCATTAATGGCGGAACTTGCTGGACCTGCCCCGATCAGGCCAAGCGCACAACCTTCTTTGGCATTAAATCAGCCAAGGCTTGCCGCAACACGAAAATGCAATGGGTGGTGCCTAATCGTCAGAAATATGGCCTGTTTGGCCTGGGCACGGGCGCGGATGATATTCTTGCTCAGCTGATTTCCGATCGTACGAGGATTGACGAGAGCATTAAGGCCGCTGCTACTGAAGCTGGCGTCTCAACACAAGCGTTGCTGGAAAAGGAGTGGGCCGTTATCGATACCCAGCCTTGGAACAGCCCATATTTGTCAGCTTTGCTTGGCATGGTCACGATGGAGGCGGCAACAAAGCCTGCCTCTCAAAGAACGGCTGCGGAAAAAGGCTTGGTTGATAGGGTCGAGCAGCTCATTCAATGGAACCAGCAGTTCATCGCCTATCAGGCAAAACAGGCCTATGACACTCACGGATTGGCGGCTAAAAAGTCGCGAGACGAAGCAATGAGTAAGTCAGGGGCTGCCGTTATCTATGCCGGGGGGGCGGAGACGCCACCTAACTATAACGATTTGATCGTGGCGTCGGTCCAGGCGGGCGCGGGCGTTGCCGGCCCGCTCGGTGCAATCTCGTTGGTTTCCATTAAGTCTGTATCTATGACACTAAGGCCCTTCGGTATGGTGGCAAGACAAGCCGCCGCTAAAGCGCTACAGCAATACGGTCAGGCAGCAGTCCAAGCGGGCGCCGGAGGGATGTCAATGTCGACCACCGTTGCCGCAGCCGCTGCGGGCCCGTTGATTATTGCCACAGCCGCCGGCGTTATCGTAACCATGGAGATGGATAAACTGATAGCCAAAGCAAGGGTTGAAGGTGGAATCCGCCAGGCTATCGACCAGGCAAACCGCCCCGTTGACCTAAAGGTCTTTCTTCAGAAAAAGGATGGACCTGATTCATTCTTGTTTCATTGGGCATCCGTCATTGGCGCAGAAACAAGACCTAGTGCAAATTTTAAAACGCGTCTTGCCGCTTATAAAGACGGCACGGATCCTGCAGCAAGCGCTACCTTGTCGTTGCCGAATTTCGAGCAACCGACAATGGACATAGCTCCGGCGACACCATCTACACCGGTAACGACGTCGACGACAGAACTTTCAGGCGAGCCTAAGACCGAGGCAAAGCCCCTAACTGCGGAGCAGAAGGCACAAATCGCACACCGTCGAATGACCACCGCAATCAAACAAGCTGTTCAAGACCAAAGCAAGCGACGCTTATTCCCCAATGCAACGAGGGGCGTTGGTGGCAAAAAAAGCACGGCCTTGCGTATTGAACTGTCCAACCGGGCTGGCAACTGTCTGTCTAAGAAGTCTGGGCGTGAGTTAGACATGTCCATCAATGGCTGTAAGCATGGCGCTACGTTGTGGATCACGCCGGATTCAGCACATAAAACATTAGTATTTGCCGAAAAATATTGCTTGAGCATGGCGAAATCCGGCACGAAAAGCAGAAGTCCTAAACGTCTCATTGTCGAAACATGCAACGACAAGCCTACGCAAAAATTTGAGCTGACCTCAGAAGGGTTCATCAAACAGGTGAACACCAATCAGTGCGTGACTGTCGTGGGGAAGCGCACACAAAGTATTGTCCTTACCTCAAAAGATTGTGGCTCTGATCGACCCAGCCAAATTTGGCGCCCATGGGCGGGACGCTGATGATTGACGTTTAGAACTATGAAATTAAGACGTCGATATTTGGTTCCCTTTCAAGAAAACCATTTTGACGGATATTGCCTGACCCAAGGCATTTGGTAAATTGAGAGAGGAAGCCATAAACAATGACATACACGGCCAGAACGACCTTTATAGGGGGCGGGCGTAATTCGACAGCAATCAGCCTGCGTGCGGGAGTGTTGGGTGTGTCCATGTTGGCGCTCGTAGGGTGCCAATCGGCGACGTTGGGTAGCATGTCCTCGATGGCCTCAAACCAAGTCGCGCCAACGGTTATTGGTAATCCCGCGAAAGACAGCGCCATTCAGGCCCTGGTGCGCAAAAGCACGGCGGCACTGGCAGATGGCAAGCTGAAAGATGCCTCGAAGTTTATCAACTTGGCGCTGAAGTTGGACATTACCAACCCCGACCTGCAATTCATGAACGGCCTGACCTATCACATGATGGGCGTGCGCGGCGATGCGTCGAAATTTGAACTTGCCGAACAGGGCTATAACCAGGCGCTTAAATTCGATTCCGGCAATCTCGCGGCGCGTTATCAGTTGGGTTTATTGTTTATGGATCAGCGCCGCTACGGCCTGGCCCAGGGGCATTTTGCCGCCGTGGCGCTGCACCGGGGCGACGACCCGGCGGTGCTGTATAGTCTGGCGTCGGCATCTTATTATGCACGCGACCCAAAAACGTCCGAAGCCGCGCTAAATCGTTTGATGGCCATTGCTCCCAATGCCAAGCACCAGCCGGAAATTTTAAAAGCGGCCGCTTTATCCCTTTCGGCCATGGACGACCGTAACGGTGCGGCCAAATTCATCACGGCCTATAGCAAAGCTGTTCCAGATGTGGGGGACGTGGAGAACCTGGAACGCCGTGTTGAAGGCTGGAATTCTTTTTACAACAGCGACGCCAAAATTCTGCAGGCCCAGTTTTCGGGTGCAGACCCATACTCAGCCGGAACCGCTGACCCGTACGGACAAACTGCCGACCCTTATGGTACCGCGCAGCAGGGCACGCAAATGGATGGCGGCGCAGGGGCATCCGGTGGTTTCGCTGATGCGTCTATGGTTGTCGTCGATGTGGTGCTGATCGGCACCCAAGAAGATGTGCGCGATTCACGCGGCGTGAACCTGCTCAACGGTTTGCAATTGCAGTTCGGAGACCCGCTTTCGGGAACCATGGGCTGGGGCTCGACGCGCACCAAAACCAAGGATTACTTGGGCTCCGGCTTGGCGCAAAGCACCAACACCATCACCAAGATGATCGGCATTCCGGCGGTGACGTATTCGCTGAACATTGCAAACTCTCTGGACGCCAACAACCAAGTTCTGGCCAAGCCGAGTCTGGTAGCACAGTCAGGGCAAACGTCTGAGTTCTTCTCCGGCACCGAGATTCTTGCCGCCGCGGTATCGGGTGGTAGCGGTGACAGTGTGTCGGTGCAAAAAGAAGTGGGCGTCAAACTATCCGTAACGCCGGAAATGCTCCCCGATGACATGATCCGCCTGCACGTGGTGGCGGAACGCACCTTCCTGACCGACCCATCGAATTCGGTCGTGTTCGAGTTTCGCTTGGACACCACCAAGACCAATGTGAATTCCACGGTAACCATGAAGTTTGGAGAGACACTGATCTTGGGTGGTCTCAGCGAACGCGAAACATCCAAGTCCGCGGATGGTGTGCCGGGCTTGATGGATATTCCGGTGCTGAACTATCTGTTCTCGCAACGGGTCGAACGTCAATTCGAACGTTCCATCATGATTTTGATGACACCCCGCCGCCCGCACTACACGCGTCAGGCCCCGGACGACCGTGAAGCCGCAGATCAAAAAATGTCTGAGTTGGAACGCGACCTTAAACGTCTGCAAAATCGCAACGGTGACTGGTATACCCCGCGCCCGACCTTTAGCGAGATACAGGATAAACTTCAGGGACGTGAATTCTTTGAAGAGTTCCGTGCGGGTGACGTGCAAATCCAATCTTGGCAAAAAGATGAAAAATCACAACAGCATATTGCCAAGGTGCGTGACCGCCTTTTGGGAAGCTAACCGTAATTTTGTTTTGTGCCGAGTTGGAGTGACCTTGTGATCCGTATCCTTCAGATACTGTGTGTTGTTTGCGTGGCCTTATCGTGGGGCGCAGGCGCGCGTGCGCAGGCGACGACGGGCACTGACTGGACCCGTATGTCCGGCACGGCCGTGGATATTTCGATCAACGCTGATGGGCAGGCTTATGTCCTGGCGCCGGACGGCACGCTATGGCGCTGGGACAAAGCCGAACAACGCTGGCGGCGCATGTCGGGTAATTTCGTGCGCATGACCGCAGCCGAAGGCAATCGTCCGTGGGCGATCAACGCCGAGGGCGTGGTGTTTCGCTACAACGGCCTGTGGTGGGAAAACAAAGACACCGATATTGTCGATGTGGCGGCGAACACCAACGGCAATGTCTATATCGCCAAGGCCGATGGACAGATCAAAAAATGGTATCCCCTGCGCAATGAATGGCGACCTTTCAAAGGCCCCGAAGGTGGCTCTGTCAAACGCATCGCAGTGGGCCCGGATGACAAGCCATGGACCGTTCTGAACGATGGGCGCATCCGTTCATTTGACGGCAAATCCTGGGTGGATTATCCGGGCCGCGCGCGCGACATCGCGCTTGGTGGCGCCGATGTGGTGATGATCGCAGATGCTGAAGGCCAAGTGCGGACCTGGAACGGCGGGCAAAAACGCTGGATCGTTGTGCCCGGTATCAATCAAGCCACTGCCTTGGGCGTCACGCCGGAGGGCAAGGCCTGGGTGGTCGTGCAAGGCGGGGCAATCTGGGCTGACGGCGGAATCGTTTCAGTAGACGCGCAGCAAGGTGCCGCCGCCGCGACCATCCCCCAAGCGGCGGTTCCGGTCGCTAAAGTCAGTGCAGCCAAAGTTGACGCGCCCAGTGAACCTGTGCCCACCACACCGACGGCCCCCGTGCCAAGTGGCGCGACGGGGGGCGGTGAGGCGAGCGTGACGGGCAGCTCCACCACGACTTCTGATGCCGGTGACCCGGCGACCATCACCACCAAGAGCAAGATCACCTTCGTCAACACGCTTAAATCCGCCAGCATCTTGGCGATTGGTACGGACGGTAGCGTGTTCGCCTTGAGTGCCGGCGGCAACGTGTTGCGCTGGTCGAATGCGAAAAAAACCTTCGACAGCTTCCCTGGCACCTTCGTGCGCATCGCGGTGGATAAGGATGGTCACCCGTGGGGCATTTCAGCCTTGGGTCGGGTCTTCCGCCACACCGGCAGCCAGTGGAAACAAATTTACAACATCACCGCTGTCGATATCGCTATCGGTTATGACGGAACGGTGATAGTCGCCAATGCAACGGGGCGTTTATATAAACTGAACGGTGCACAGACCCGGTTTGAATTGATCAAGGGCGATGGCATCGCCGTGGCCGTTGCGCCTGACGGCACCCCATGGACCATTCGCTCCGACAAATTGGTGCAACGCTGCGATGTGTTCCCGTGCCAGGTACTGTCGCAACGGGCCTTGAGCTTGTCGATCGGTCCCGACGGCAGTGTATGGATCGTGTCTGATCACAATCGTCTCATGCGCCTAAAAGCCAACGGCACGTCCTTTGAAACCATCATCACGCCCGCGCATACCCCGTGGAAAGTGGCGGTCGGTCCCAGCGGTTATCCGTGGGTGGTGAGTAACGCGCGGATCGCCCTGGCGTCCAATTTTTTCCTGCGCGACGAAAAGGGTGACGTGAACGTGGCGGCGGCAACGAACGCCAATACCTCGGGCAGTGGTGCAACATCGACAGTGACGAGCAGCAGTGCATCCAGCTTTACATTTTCCAAAAACATGCAGTTCGAAACCATTGCTTATTCGACGCTTAGTAATACCCAGTATGCGAACTTGGCCAGCGATATAGACGGTGTGATTTGGGCGACGACAAGTGGCGGGGCGATCGATAAATACAGTGCAGCACAAAAAAAATTCATCGATGCCAAAACGAAATTCACCAGTAGTGGCTATGACTTAAGCAGCTTCGATATCGCGCCTAACGGCGATATCTGGGCTTATACGCTCAATCCCGTCGTCGGGCTTTTCAGGGAGCGTAACAATGTGCTTAAACAATATACTGTCAGCGGACTGACCCCTGGTGCAGTTGCGGTTAGCCCAGATGGCACTGTTTACGCGGATTTTTATACGGGTGGCACGCACTACATCTACACCAAGGCTGATAATTCTGAAGTTTTCAAAAAGCTGAAGCAGGTCCGTGGATATGGAATGTCCGTTGGTCCAGGCAATGATCTTTGGATTATTCAGGGGGACAACTATGTATATCAGTGGACCGGATCGAAGTTTGAAAAACGACCCGCCAGTGGTCAGAAAGCCAGCAAAATCGCCGTGAGTAAAACGGACGGCACGGTCTACATTCTCGATACCAGTAACATTCCGCGCAAATGGAACAGCACCAACAAAAGCTTCGACAAGATCAACAACATCGCCGGCTATTACATTGCCGTTGACGAGAATGGCAGGCCATGGATTAACACAGACAACACGCCGACCATCAAACGCGGGAGGGACTAGGCGTTAGTCTCTAGTTATATTCGGACGAATGTCCGCTAATGGGATGGACCGGCTGCTTCCCCAGTGGGTTAGTCTGTAAAGACTTTAACCCGCGAACAAAAGGAGCAGCATCCCATGGCAACCACATCGAAACAGAACATCTTCACCCTTGCCTCTGTCGGTATCGATATCGGCAAGGAAGTTTTTCACCTTGTTGGCTTTGATCTTGACGGTAAGATTGTGCTGCGTCGGAAGATCAGGCGCCTGGCGTTGGTCAGCGAATTTGAGAAACTTCCGCCTTGCATCGTTGGCATGGAAGCTTGCCTGAGTGCACATTTTGTCAGTCGTACACTTCGTAAACTGGGCCATGAGCCCAGGATCATTCCGGCAATTTACGTGAAGCCCTTCGTTAAGGGGCAGAAGAATGACTACAACGATGCCGATGCGATCGCCGAAGCAGTTCTTCGGCCTAATCTGAAGTTTGTAACGGAAAAGACCCAGGATCAACGCGACCTGCAGGCCTTGCATCGGGTCCGGTCACGGATGGTCTCTCGACGCACGGCGACGATCAACCAGATCCGCGCATTTTTGATCGAACAGGGCATAACGGTTCGCACCGGCACCCACGCGTTACGCAGTTCGCTTTTTGCGATCCTGGAAAACCGCAAAGACGAAATATCTCCGCGCATGAGCGCTCTGATTGTCGACCTCTATGAGGACTGGCAGAGGCTCGACGAACGCATCGAGACCATCACCGAAGAGATTGAGATGATCAGCAAGGCTGAAGAGAACTGTCAACGGCTGATGAGCGTTCCGGGCATTGGGCCGATTATATCGACCGCGATGGTGGCCGCCATAGGAACGGGTGATGCCTTCGGGCGTGGACGTGACTTTGGGGCCTGGCTCGGTCTCGTACCCCGTCAATACAGCACGGGCGGGAAAACCGTCCTTGGACGGATATCCAAACGCGGCAGCAAATATCTGCGAACCCTGTTCATCCAGGTCGCACACGTCATATTGATGCGACCCAACAATTGGCAGAAGTTCAGCTTCGGACCGTGGCTCACGGAAGCATCGACCCGCCTCCATCGAAACAAGCTCGCCACAGCCCTGGCCAACAAGCTGGCCCGTATCGCATGGAGCGTTCTGGCCAACCAAAAAGACTTCGACAGCAACCGAAACGAGGAGCCAGCCATCTAAACCGCACGACCCCGGACCCAATACGCGAGTGAGAAAACTGCATGGAACGGATTAAGATGCGCACTCAGAGTCTGTTGACCCGAATGGTCGCCAAAACATCAAGGGCTGACCTGTCCGCTAATGAGACCAAAAGTGCGTGCGTACTCCCATCAAGGCCACGGCCCGCGTGCCGATCTAACAGGCCGGATACATATCAGTGACTTCCGGTATCCAGCAAATTCTCTCTTGCAAACAGCAGCCGGTCCATACATTTGGGTCAAAACCTGACGTAACAGCCATCCCAGAATAAGGGCTGCTTACCACCTAAAAGCCGACGTGAGGTAGGCGCGCTGTAAAAGTCTGCCATTAGCCAGGAAAAGACATTCCTGACTAGGGCTGCTACCCGTTGCTTTATGCTTTCACAAAGTCGCTAGACACATTACACATCCCTATCTTCACTGTTCAGGGCCAAATCATGGCGCAGAAAGCTACCATTTATAAAGTTGAACTTTCCGTTGCCGATATGGATCGTCACTATTACGAGACCCATAACCTGACCGTTGCCACCCCCCCCTCCGAGACGGATGAGCGGTTAATGGTGCGTATTCTCGCTTTTGCGCTGAATGCCCATGAGCAATTGGAATTTACCAGGGGCATTTCAACGGATGACAAGCCCGACATCTGGCAGAAAAGCTTAGGCGGCGAGCATGAGTTGTGGGTGGCGTTGGGGCTACCGAGTGAGAAGGTTGTTCGTCAATCCTGTGGTAAGGCCAACGCGGTGATTGTCTATTGTTACGGCGGCAGTACGGCTCAGGTGTGGTGGGATAAAATCAAAAACAGCACCGCCCGATTTGATAACCTTCAGGTTATAAATTTTTCAAAGAAAGACACCAGCGAGCTGGGAGAACTGGCCAGTCGCTTGATGAAGCTGCAGATTAATATTCAGGGCGGCGATGTCATGGTCAGTGTTGATGACAGCATCGTTTACATGACCCCAGTCAAATGGAAAAGTGCTGACCATTCAGCGTAAGGCTTACCGTACAAAAGCCGGCGTGAGGTAGGCGCGCCGTAAAAGTCAGCGTATAACCTGTAGAGCGATCTGACATCTGGAGAAATCGAATGAGCCTGAAGGTTGCCATCATCCCCGTCACCCCGTTGCAGCAAAACTGCACCTTGATGTGGTGCACGGACACCATGAAAGGTGTGGTGATCGATCCGGGCGGGGACATTGATGTGGTGCAAGACGCCATTACCGAGATTGGCTTTGAGGTGGTCAAGGTTTTGCTCACCCATGGTCATTTTGATCATGTCGGCGGGGCTATGGATTTGGCGGAACGCACCGGTACGCCGATCTTTGGCCCGCATGAAGACGATGAATTCATCACCTCCAAGGTGGTCGAAGGCGGACAGAAATTTGGTCTCGGCGGCGGGCGCGATATCAGTGGCAATGCGTGGCTGAACGATGGCGATACGGTCGCGTTCGGCAACGTCACCCTCAACGTTCTACACACCCCCGGCCACACCCCTGGGCACATCGTATTTTTCAACGCAGAGGCCAAGGTCGCACAAGTGGGTGACGTATTGTTCAAGGGGTCCATCGGGCGCACCGATTTTCCGCGCGGCGATCTCGACACCTTGCTGACGTCAATCACCACCAAGCTGTGGCCGTTGGGCGACGACGTCGCGTTCGTACCCGGTCACGGCCCGACCAGCACGTTTGGCGAAGAGCGCGCCACCAATCCGTTTGTCGGCGACCGGGTGATTGGCCGCTAACACCTTATTGTTTTTGGTGTTTAGACGGCGGTGACGCCCGAAACGTGGCCCAATATTCCTGGCTCTAGCGTTCTTGGAGCGCCGTCTTAAACGAGCCCAAGAACGGCGACGCGATGTATTCCATCACCGAACGCGTACCGGTGACGATGGAACACATCACCTGCACGCCCGGGACCAGCTGATAGCGTTGGCCATCGCTTTCGAAGTAATCGACGTCGGTTTTGATGCGCACCTTATAAAAAGTGGTGCCGTCCTTGGTTTCGACGGTATCGGGACTGACGTGTGACACCGTGCCTTCCAACGGATCGAAACGCGCGCCGTCGCCGGACGCCAAGCGCACCCGGGCGATCTGGCCGACATGCACATATCCGACGTCTTGGGGCGCCAGCTTGGCTTCGACCACCATAGCGTCGCCCACCGGAACGATATCCACCACCGCGCTGCCCGGTTGGATCACGCCGCCGCGGGTCACCACGTGCAGCGTCATCACCACGCCTTCGACGGGTGAAACCAGGATGCTCCGTTTGAAGCTGTCTTCGAACTTACGCACGCGGTTCTTAAACTCATCCAACGAGCGACGCTTTTCATCCAAGGACGTGCGCGCTTCGATGCGAAAGCGGCCTTCGATGCTGTCCTTGTTGAGGCGTTCTTGTTCAAACGCGGACGCCAGACGATTGAGGGCGGCGTTGTCTTCGGAAATCATGCCATCAAGGTTGGCGACCTCTTTCAAAAGATTGAGATGCAGCATGCGGTTGGTCAGATCGTCTTTGAGCAGTTCCTCACTGATCCCGACTTGCTCTTGCAGAAGTTTGAGCTTTTGACGGGTGTTGGCGAGGCGCGCCCTGATTTCGTCGCTTTCGCGCAAACGCTGGTTCATCAAGGCGTCTTGGGTCGCCATGTCGTTGATGAATTGAGTGCGACGATTATCGAACATCGCCGTGGTCTGTCGCGCCAGAACGGGGTGTTCTTCTTCAAAACCATCGGGAAACGCCATATCTTCGCCGCGCACTTCGGCTTCCAGGCGCGCAACATCGGCGGTGAGCGAGATGATGCGCACATTCAATTCCTGCACATTCGCGCCACTGGCGGTGGATTCCAGCGCCAGCAAGGGCTGGCCGCGCTTTACCCGGTCCCCTTCGCGCACCATAATTTCGGCGACGATGCCGCCTTCCAAATGCTGCACGGTTTTGACCTGAGACGACGGCACCACGTTGCCCACGGCGAAACTCACCACGTCAAGCCGCCCGATCATCGACCAGATGACGAACGCCGCCACCGTCCCAATCAAGGTGAGCAGAAACAGATGGGTTTCTTTGCTGATGTTCAGTTCAGGCTTATCGGTCATGCGCCACCTTTTTGCTGCGCCGTGTTATCCGCGCCTTTCACCTGCACCAAACGAGGCACCGGCTTGACGTTCAAATCCAGCACATGCAACGCGCCCTTAATGATGTTTGGATCGTGCGACAGCGCAATGATGGTGGAGCCTTTTTTGCTCAACGTGTTCATCACCCGACCAATCTGTTGCACGCCTTCGCCGTCCAGTCCCTCTGTCGGCTCATCCAAGATCACCAACCGGCCATCTGACGCAAGCGCGCGCGCCAACGCCAAGCGACGGCGGATGCCCAACGGCAAATTGCGCCCCCCGGCTTGCAGGACCATATCGAAACCTTCACGGCTGCGCGAAAAGAACACCTCAAGCCCCGCTTCGCGGATTACGCTATTGAGGCCCTTTTCATCGAGACCGGGATTATAGGCTTGAATATTTTCACGAACTGTGCCGCTAAAAAATCCGGGTTCTTGGGGGAGGTAGATGATCTGGCGACGCCACCATTCGGGCGCGATCTGCGTCAACTCAACGCCATCGACCAGGATTTGCCCACGTGACGGTACCATCAGCCCAGCCAAAAGACGCGCCAAGGTGGTCTTTCCGGTGCCGTTGGCCCCCGACACCACGAACACGGCGCCGGGCTCAAGTTTTAGGCTCAAACTTTCAAACAGCGGGGTAGGTTGGCCGGGATAGGCAAAGCCCAGATCTTTAAGCTCGATGCCGCCTTTATAGACGCCAAGGGCCGCACCCTGGCGGGCTTCGCGCGGAATGCGCATCAGGTTGTCCAAAGTGCCCCGCGCGGCTTTGGCGTTCACAAGCATCCCTGCGGACTGCGTGATGCGCACCACTGGGGCCAGCGTGCGCGCCGCCAAAATGTTCGCACCAATCAAAAGCCCCACATCCAACTCGCCTGTGACCACCAGTATGCCGCCGGTCGCGATGATGGCCGTGGACATCAGGGCTTGAATGCCCTGAGTTAAATTTTGCACCCCACCTTGACGTCCCGACATGGTCGCGCGCACCGCGTCCAACGCATCCTGCATGCGGTTCCAACGCTTGGTGAGAAACGCTTCGGCGGTGAAGGCGCGCACCGTGTCGGGATCGGAAATGGCGCTGTCGAACAAACCTTGGCGTTCCGCCATTTGCCCTTGCAGACGTTCCGTCGGGCGCTTTAACGCCTTGAGGTTCATCCACCCCAAGGTGATTGCGATCAAGACGAAGACGATCGCGACAATCGCCAGCGGTGCACTGAGCATCATCAACGCAAACAAGAAAATAAAAGCAAACGGCAAATCGAAATACGCCGCCATGTTCGGCGCCGAATAGGCCTGTTGAATGGCGTCTGACGCTGCGGCGGCTTCTCGTTTTTGCCCTGGCGACATTTGCGCCAACACGTCGCCGCGCGCGGCCAAAAGAACCTCATAGGTTCCCCCCGCATTGACGCGATCAAACGGCTGGGACAGCGCGGTTGCGATTTTTAAGCGAATTTGGCGAAACGTAATTTCGAACCCGATGGCGATCAACACGCCCGCCGTCAGCGTGTACAAGGTGGAGTCCACCCCGTGCGAGACATAGCGGTTGAGCACCTGGATCACAAACAACGGTGACGCCAACGCCAAAATGTTGGCGAACAACGACGCCCCGACCAATTCCATGGTAACGGAAGGATAGGCTTTTAGACGTTTGAAAAGCTCGCCCACGTCCGCGCTCCTGCTTCAACGATGCCGGACGGCATCGACCAGATTCGCGTTACTGTAACACGGAAATATCCAATTGCCCCATAACGTTAAGCACCGCCACCGTCGCAATGGCGACGTCGGTTTCAGCGCGGTCGGCATCCGCCAAGGCTTTGATCAAAGACGTTTCACCAGACAGAACATCAATCAAGGAACGTTGGCCCAAGGTGCGCTCTTTGCGCGCCAGGTCCAAGAACTCGCCCGCAATGTTGGCTTGGTTCTTCAAGAAATCGGCATTGGCGCGGGCGGTGACGAGGCTTTGCCAAGCGTTGCGCGCTTGCTCTTCGATTTGATCGCGGGTGTCTTTGAGACGGCTGTTTGAAGCCGCATAGCCCGACTTGGTCGCCAGCAACGTGTTGGCCGCAGTCCAGCCCATGTTGAAATCGAAGGTGGCTTCGACCTTCACCAAGCGCTCGTTTTTGGCACCAAGAGTGCCGCCGACATCGCGCTTGTATTTCTGCTCTGCGCTGGCGCTGATAACCGGACGATAACCGGCGGCGTGGACGCGCGTGATCTCGCTGTCGGCGATATCGACTTGAATAGCTGATATTTTTACCTGCGGGTTATTGTCCAAAGCCGCCGTGACGACCTCTTCTTCGCTGGCCGGCAAAGTGATGCCCTTAATGTTAGGTAGCTCTAATCCGGCGATGTCCGCGGGCGGAGCCCCGAACACCGCACGATAGCGGTTCAGGCTTTGGCGCAAAGTGCCTTCGGCGCGCACGCGGGCGGCCTGAGCGCCCGCCAATTGAGTTTTGGCCTGCAAGATGTCGGTGGCAAAGCCCGAACCGCGCTGCACGCGGGCATCTTCCAGTTCGGTTTGGCGCTTGATGCTGGCTTCACTATTGCTCTGGTGATCCAAAACGCGTTTGGCGCTGGCGACATTCAACTGCGCGCTCAGTGCGGCCAAAAGAAGCCCCTGACGGGTTTGCTTCAAGGTCGCTTGGGCTTGATCGACAGCCAGTTTGGATCCGTCAACCGTCGCCGTCGTCGCACCGAAATCCCAAACCGTTTGGGTCAGGCTCAAATCGACTTCGCGCTGCGCCATCGACGTTGTGGTGCGCGTGGTTAGCGGGTTGTGGGTCGCAATATGCTCGTTACCGACGTTGGCGGTGATGCTCGCGGTCGGATAATATCCACCGCTGGCGACTTCGACGTTGGCTCGTGCGGCGGCCAAATCGGCCTCTGCGGCCTTAATTTTCTGGTGGTCCGCCATCAGCGCCGTGAGATCATCAATGAGGCCAGCAGCGCTCGCCCCGGAAATCTGGGCCACGAACAAAACGCCGCCCAACAAGGCTGCCTTGAAGCTCATCGATGTGTGCACGGTATTCCCCTTAAAATTCGTCATATCATTGGCCGAATGTATTCTTTGTTATATGACAAATAAAGCCAAAACTCTAAGAAATGGTAAGCGTTTCATACTTTTGGCAATTTCCGCCTCCCCAAAGCTGAGCCCACGCGTCCATAGTGATTAAACGACAGCAAAATCCCCGGCAGCCAAGTGAACCATGTCGCTTGTCACCCCGTTAAAGGTCGCCAACGACACATTGGTGCCCGCACCACCGGCCATATCCGTGGTATAGGCGACGGTACCTGTTCCTGATGAGCTGTTGCCACTGTCGTTGAAAATGAACACCGCATTGGTCGCCGCTGCATTACCTGAAGCCAAAGCCGTCAGCGCATTTGTATACGTCCCAGCCGTTCCACCAGTCAAAACGACAACATTGGCGGCGGCATTGGTCAGGGTGAGCGCCGTTGAGGACCCGTTCCAGGCGATTTCTTCATACACAATCGATGACAAGCCGAGACCTGACGTGCTGAACGCCAGTTTATCGCTTTCCCCTGCCGAACCGGCAAAATTGGTTGCGCCATTGAAATCTTGCAGCGTGTCCCCGGCATCAGAGGTGGAATAATAAACAAAGGTATCCGACCCTGTGCCGCCCGTCAGCGTGTCGGCGCTGTGCTGTCCCTGAATGGTGTCGTTGCCGGACCCGCCCGTCAACGTATCGCTATAGCCGCTGCCGTCCAAGGTCGTTGCCGTGCCGCTGTAGCCAACCAGCGTCACGCCCGACGTCGAATCCACCCCCGTCACGGTGGTGGTTTCAAAGTTCGTAAGGGTGGCGGTCTTGGTGTTCAAGTTCACGCTCGCCCCGGCGTAGGCCTTGATGGTTAAGTTGTCGTTGGTCGCATGCCCCGCACCATCGATGGTGATGGCATTGGCCAACAGCGCAGAATCCATGACGACCGTATCGTCCCCGGCACCGCCCGTATACCCACCGATGGAACCGCCTTGCAGAACCGTCAAGGTGTTGGTGCCGAGACCGCCACTTACCGTGGTCGCCGTCGCGGTGGAATTGATGGTGATATTGTCGTTGCCCGACCCACCGGTCAGCGTCGTCACCGTCGCGCCGGTCGTCAGAGTGTAGGTATTGTTACCCGATGTTCCGTTCAAGGCTGTAACCGTGGCGCCCGTGTTCACCGTAAACGTGTCGTTGCCGCCGTTGCCATTGATGGTGCCGAAGCTGCCGGAATAGACATGAATAAAGTCGTTCGCAGACGACCCCGTGAAAACGTCCGTGGAATCGAAATCGAGACCATGAATATACGCAGTCGTGCTGTTCAACGCGACGTCTTGCACCAAGGTGTTGGTGCTGTACATGTACACATACAAAGATGCGGGCGTGCTCATGGTGCTGTAGTCGAACGTATCCGCAGAGCTGTCGCCACCACCCTTCAAATTCAAATGATTGCCGGTCTTGTAGACACGGAAGGTATCCGCGCCCGTTCCGCCCAAAACATCCCCCGAACCGGTGGTATTGAGGTTGAAGATATCATCGCCGCCCTTACCGAATGCAATGAAATCACCTGCGGAAATCGTGAAGGTATTGGCATTGGCATCACCCGCCATGCCATAGCCATGTTGACCAGCCTGAAGAGCTGACAGTTTCACCACGTCGCCGCTCGCGCTGGTGGTGAAATTGGCGGTGGAAAACGACGTCACGGTGACATCGGACAACAGAAACTGCGAAATGCCAGAATACGAGATGGTTCCGAACGAATTGGTGGCGGTGTTGTGGTCTTGATAGACGGAAATAAGACCTGAGGTTGTTGAATAGGCTTCGACGTCGAAATACACCACATCCATGCCGTCGAAAGAAATCTGGTTGGTGCCACCTGCGTCGGTGATGGTGTAGGTGCCGCCGGAGCCGTTCTTCAACGTTGCCCAGGGGAAGTAGAAGTTGGTGCTGAGCGCGGAGCCCGACAACGTCCCGCCACCGTTGACGGCCGTCAGCGTTTCGCTGAAGTCGGTTTCCACATAGTTTTCGTCTGTGGTGATGGTGGTGGCGCCAGCAACAATGGTCTCAGGGATGCCGACAGGAAGGCCTTGGATAACGCCTTCGGCAATCTGATCAACAAGTTTCTGAATCTCGATGGGGTCAGGGTCGATGGGACTGAGCTGTATTATTTTATTGATTTCAGCAACCTTTTGTCCGATCTCGTCCGGATTGGGGGGCGCGACACCGGAGATGAAATCGGAGAACATCTGTTGCTGAATGTCGGCAGCTTGGCCCGCCATTTGACTGAACTGCTGCGCCTGTTGTTGGGCGGCGGCAGCGGCATCGGCTTGTTGGGTAGCCTCTTCGGCGGCGTCAGCTTTAGCGGCGGCTTCGGCGGCCTTGGTGGCGGCGGCTTCGGATTGCGTCGCGGCGTTCGCTTCGGCGGCGGCCAATTTGGCTTCAGCCTCAGCCAGTTTGGCTTCGGCGGCGGCTTTGGCTTCGGGGTCCGTCGCGGCTTCGGCTTCGGCCTTGGCGGCTTCGACCTCTGCGGCGGCGGCTTCGGCGTCAGCTTCGGCGGCAGCGGCGTCTGCTTCGGCTTGGGCAGCCTCTTCTTCCGCCTTGGCGGCTTCTTCTTGCTGTTGAGCGGCCTGTTGCTCGGCCTCATCGGCTTTTTGCGTAGCCTGTTCAGCCTTGACGACCGCTTTCTTTGCTTCGGTACGGACCAAAACCGTCAGCGCCCCACCAAAGTTTTGCTGAACTTCTTGAGGACTCATAAACACCACCGGCGAGGGCGGCTGAAAAGCGCTGAACACCGTGGTCGAGGCGTTGGGCTGGTTCAACACCATAAAACCGCCCTGGTTGGACACGATCAATTCGCCCAGGTTGCCGTCGATATCGGGCACCAGGGTGATGAGGTCTTCACCGCCATTGACGCCGGACTTCACCAGACCGGTTGAACCGCGAATGCCGATGGTGGTTTTTGGAGTGTGCAAGACCATGGAATCAGGTCCGACTTTGGCGACTTGGCCGCTGACGAACGAAAACACGCCCTTGACCACGGTGGCCTCGAACACGCCTGTCTGAGCATCGGGGTCGTAGACCATTTCGTCCAAGACCATGCGCCCGCCAGCATCCAGAGAAAAGGTCGTGTCATCGGCAAACACCACACCGATCGAGCTTTTGGCCCCGGTTTCAATCACGTCGCCTTGAAACACAGAATCGCCCGCGCCCAAGGTGACTTGGGTGCCATCGACGCGCGTCACCAAAACCGCACCGTCTAGTTCGGTGACCGAACCGATGGGTTCGCCAACCCCTCCCGGGCTATCTTGCAGTTGCGCGTATTGGCCCACCGTCATCGGCCCGGCCAGTTTCGCCGCCAATGCGCCAGAGACCACTGCCCCCGTATCAAGGAGCAAGTCCGGTGCCGTATCGCTCATAAAATAATCTGGAATTACAATGGTCTGCGCGCCATCGACTTTGAGGGTCAAATCGTAACCGGTGCGGATAAAATCAGCGGAAAGATAAACATCGCCTCCCGGAATGTTCAGCGCTTCACTGTGCGCCGACCCAACGGAGATAACAAAATCATCACCCAAGCTGTTTTTGAAGCCCTCACGTCCCGTGACATCATCCATTGGCCCGGCCCCTTATCCCTAAATTTCCTAGGGTATATTTTAGACCTACTAACGATGGTGTCTATTTTTTTTGATCACTTTTGTTGATGGGATCGTATCATTGCCCCGACTTACAAACGCTTAGGGGGCATCCGCAATCAACGCTCTAACTTACGGTGAAATCGGTCACATCAAGATCGATGGTGGCGACCCCGGTCAAGGTGATTTCCAGGTCGGTGGCGCCGTTGCCGTTGACATCAATCGACAGCAATTTTGTCGTATCGTTAAAGATCGCCTCTGTATTGCCACCGGCGGTAAACGCACCGGCGCCCAAGTAACTGAAGGTGCCGGTGAGCAGACCATTGAGAACAATGTCCTCGGTGGCGTCGGTGGCGTCGAAATCGGTGATGGTTTCGTTACCTGCGGGCAGCGCATCCGTCGTTGCCGTATAAACAAACCTGTCCGACCCGGCGCCACCGGTTAGGGTGTCGGCCGCAGCACCGCCGGTAATGGTGTCAATGCCAGCGCCCCCGCCTAGCGTGTCAACGCCAGCGGTGCCGTTGATCGGCGTGTTCATTATTGACAGATTAAAGGTCTGCAGCGGCGTTTCGCCGCCTTGTCCATCGAACACAACGAACTTGAAGCTGTCCGATGCCGATGACGCCCCCGAATTCAGGTACGTTACATCGCCGTTGAGGACATCTGCCTGGGTGAACGTATCATAGGCGGACAGGGCGCCGCCGCCAAGCAGTAGCGTGCCGTTGGTGGGCGTCGATGTGACAAGGAATGTCAGCGAGCTGGCGAGTGGGTTATCAGCATCGGTTACGCCAAAGGTCGAGTCTTGAAAAATGAAGGACCCGGCGCGGATCACTTCGGCGTTGGCCGCCGCCTGGGTGTTGGTCAGGATATCACTGCTGGAAGCCGAAGGGTGAGCGACCAAGATGTCCATCCCTCCGTCACCGTTCAGGTCGCCGCCATGAACCTGCAGCGTCCAGCTGGCGCCAATGTTGAGGTTTTGGGCCGTGAAGTTCGCGTTGCCGTCATTGAGGTAAATTTCCACCCCGCTATCTGTCGCCAGGATGGCGTCGAGGTCACCGTCGCCGTCGATGTCGACCAATGAGCCAGCATCTCGTGCGCCGGTCGTACCAACGGCCTGCGTTTCGGTAAAGTTTCCCGTTCCGTCATTGAGAAAAACCTTATTCTCGACATAGCGGTTGAAAGCGAAGATATCCAAGTCGCCGTCACCGTCCAGATCGCCCATATCGACGCCGTTGGTAGCCCCCATTGTGGTGTTGTCGGTGCCCAGAACACTCAAGCGACCGGCGTTGGTAAACGTGCCGTCACCGGCGTTGCGCCAGATATCCATGTCTTCGCCCCAACTGCCGGTGACGGCGTCGATATCGCCGTCGCCGTCAATGTCTCCCACGGCGAGTCCACGATAGCTTTGCGCGGTCTTGGTCGAGGTTAAAGACTGTCCGGTATCCGTGAAGGTGCCCGGATTGTCGGCGCCTTGGGCGTTGAGAAAGACTTTGATGCCGGCGTCGATGTTGACGAACATGTCGTTGAAGCCATCACCATTGAAATCGGCCAAGGCGACATTGTTGGCCCCAATGGTTCCGCCCGTGGTGCTGATGACTTGGCTCGACTGGGTAAAGCCGCCTGTGCCGTCGCCAAAATAGATCGGCTGCGCGGTGGCGCTATTTTCAGCAAAGACGATATCGGCGATGCCATCGCCGTCCACATCGCCAACATCCATGCGCTTCATATACAGACCGTTGGTGATGGCGACGCTGTAGGTAAAATTGCCACTGCCATCGTTTATGCCGACATAAGTGCTGGCAGTGGTGTCGCCCGCAGTCGTGTCATAACCGTGCATAACGATATCCAAGTCACCGTCATTGTCGAGATCGGCAAGCGCGCTGGCGCCAGCCTTGAACGTCGTGGCGACAAGGCCGTCAAAGGTGGCGGCGCCGCTAGCGGTGAAGCCGAAAGGCCCACTTTCGAGTTTCGCCAGGTTCACCGTCGGAACACTATTTGTACCAGCGCCTCCCGAAAACGCTAGCGGCGGCAGCGCGTCGTCCGGTGGCAGATCAAAAAAATCCACACCAGGAGGGAGGGTGTAATCAAATTGGGACACCTCGAAGAACCCATCAGCAAAGGGGTCGTCGGGAAGCGGCAAAGGGTCTAACGGAATTGGGTCGGGCTCTGGAAACGGCAGCGGATCAGGATCAGGCAGCGGTGCGTCTGTGATGTCTCCCTCATCAGGATCTGGCTCGCCCTCGTTGACGACCGTATCGGTCGTTTGAGCCGTGTCAGCGTTGTCTGCTTCGGTGTTCGCCGCATCCTGTTGCACAGCGATTTCGGCGTCAATCTGTGCCGTGAGCGCAGTGCTGGCCATGGAACTGAACGCCGTGGCTTGCTCGGCTTCGACGGCGGCTTGCTGGGCTTCCGCTTCGGCGGCGGAGGCCTCTTGAGCAGCGACTTCTGCGGCGACAGCAGCAGCTTCGGCTTCAGCTTTGGCCTCTGCAGCGGCGACGATTTTGGCCTCCGCTTCGGCGATGGCTTGTTCGTCGCCAGCTTCTTCGGCAGCAGCTAGTTCGGCTTCGGCTTCGGCGGCGTCAGCATCGGCCTGGGCCTGAGCGGCATCGGCTTCTTCCTGCGCGGCATCGGCCTCTTCTTTCGCAGCTTGCGCATCGGCTTCGGCGTTTGCCGCTTTGTCCTGGGCCTGCGCGGCTTTTTGTTCGGCTTGTTTAGCGACGGTTTTCACCAAGCGCGTCAGGCTGCCGCCATAGCTTTGCTGAATTTCCTGAGCGGACAGAACGACCATCGGACCCGGCACGGCGCTGGCGCTGAATACCGTGGTCGAGGCGCCCGCTTGATTAAGCACCAAGGTGCCCGCACCGTTGGAAACAATGATTTCGCCGACGTTGCCATCCACGTCCCGGACCAGAGATATTTTATTTTCCGCACCCTCGGCGGCGGCGTTGCCGACCACGGTGGAACCCCGAATGCCGATGGTCGCGGTCGGTGTATTGACCATCATGCCATCGGGCGAGGTTTTGGCCACTTGGCCGCTAACGAACGAGAACACGCCTGATACAACCATCGCATTGAAGGTGCCGGTTTGTGTGCCGGGATCATAGACCATTTCGTCCATGACCATGCGGCCATCGACATCCAGCGAGAACACCGTGTCATCGACAAAAATCACACTGACGGAACCATCCGGTCCCGTCGTAAGCACATCACCCTGAAAAATGGGGTCGCCCGTGACCAACATCGCTTCGGCACCACTGGGGTGAACCACCGTCACCGCGCCCTGAGATTCACTGACGGAGCCAATGGGGGCGCCGGCGCTCACGTCCGTCGCTGCCGCCGCGGAGCCAATACCTATTTGCGCCACTTGGCCCGGCGTCATGGGGCCGGCCAGGGCGCGTACGATGTGGTGAGGCAATACCGCGCCATCCGCCGTCACAAGGTCGGGCGGTGATAAGCGCAAAAAATAATCAGGAATAACGACAGCGCCCAGCGGGCCGCCATCAAGAATCAGGTCGAAGCCTTCACGGGTGAAGTCGGCACGCAAAAAATCGCCACCACCTGGTAGTTCCATACTACCAACGCCCGTTGGGACACGGACGGTTGTGGTTGCGCTTTGTTCAGATTGCCCGGCCTGCCCTATTTGCAACGCATGCCCAGCTTGAAAGGGGATCGAGCCTTCCAAGACACCTTCCTTCGGTCAAGACTTCTGTTCGACGCTTTCACGATGCTTCTGCACCTATGAAAGAAGACTATCATCTCAAATGATTAAATACTTACAAATTTTGCAGCCCTGCTTCTTTAAGATCAATCTCTTGAAGACAATTGCGCAGCCTATCCCTTGCTCAGAGACCGAACCGCCGTCACGGCGCGGTTCAATTCGGTCTCGAACGCATTCAAGAGATCATCCAAATTTTCATCGCCCCGCTTAATGGCATCGCTGAGCTTCGTCGCCACCGCATACAGACCGTTCGCCGACAAGTTTCCCGACACGCCTTTGGTGGTGTGCGCCAAACGATGAGCGGTATCAAAATCACCCTCTTTCAAGCTTTCGCGCACCAGGCGGGCGTCATCGCCATGATCTTCGACGAGCTTAAGCATAAACTTCAAATAGAGCTCTGGGCGGCCAAGCATCCGTTCCAGTCCATCGACCAAATCGAAACCCTCAAGCGTATCGGGCAATGTCATGTCCTCGACGGATATCTCCGCAACCGGCCTGTTTGTATTTTGAGGCGACAACACACCCTCCGTCTTCTGTGGCAACCATTTGACCAGCATGGCATACAAAGCCTGAACATCAACCGGCTTTGTGATGTAGTCGTTCATGCCCGCATCCAGGCATTTTTGACGCTCTTCACGCATCGCGTTGGCGGTCATGGCGATGATCGAAAGATCATTCGGGCCATAGGTCTCGCGGATCAAATTGGTCGCTACGTAGCCGTCCATCACCGGCATGTGCAAGTCCATCAACACGGCATCGAAGTTTTCTTTTTCGACGCATATCATCCGATACGCTAAATCGCCATCAGCTGCGATTTCCACCGTTGCGCCGCCAGCGCGCAATATTTCTTCCGCCACCTGCTGGTTGATTGGATTGTCTTCCACAACCAAAATTCGGGCGCCGGCAAGGACATCACTCTCCATTTCCTGCGTTTGCCTAAGCTCAAGCCCCCCAACACGCGCGTCTTTACGGCCTAACACGTCCATGATGGTGTCGAACAACGCCGACGGCGTTACAGGCTTGAGCAAAAAACCATCCAAGCCGACCTGCGCAGCCTGTTCCATAACCATGTCACGTCCGTAAGCGGTCACCATAATAATCGTCGGCGCAGCGGGCAACGAAGCATCGGCGCGGACTTTTTGCGTCGTTTCCAACCCGTCTAGGCCATCCATCATCCAATCCATCAACACCACTTTATAGAACTGCTCGCCGGTCGCAGCGGCGCGTTGCAGCTCCACCAGCGCCGCTTCACCCGACGCCACGGATGTGCATTTAAAGCCAAAGGCGTTCATGATTTCGCGCAAGATCTCGCGCGACGTTTGATTGTCATCGACGACCAGGGCCGGATAGCCTTCCATATCTTGAGGCACATAGCGCCGAGTGTTGCTGTCATCCAAAACGCCGAAACGGGCCGTAAACGTGAACGTGCTGCCCTGCCCCGTTTCACTTTCCACGTCGATGGCGCCCCCCATCATTTTCACCAGTCGCAACGAGATACTCATCCCAAGCCCCGTGCCGCCAAAGCGCCGGGTGGTCGATGAATCGGCTTGGCGGAAGGCGTCGAACAACGTCGCCACGTGCGCGTCATCCATGCCGATGCCGGTGTCTTGGACGGTGAACTTCAAGACGGCATTGGCGTCCTTATCGATGCTTTCAAGGTCGGCGCGCACCACGACTTCGCCGCTTTCCGTGAATTTGACCGCATTGCCCGCCAAATTGATCAACACTTGCTCTAGACGCAGCGGATCCCCCATCAGCACACACGGCACATCCACACCCGTGGCGAACATGACCTCAAGCTTTTTGTTATCCACCGAAGCGCCGACCACGTTGGCGACGCTCTCCATGACATTGGACAGCGCAAAAGGGGTGTTTTCCATTTCCAGCTTATCGGCTTCAATTTTGGAAAAATCGAGGATGTCGTTGATGATGCGCAAAAGCGATCTCGTCGAAGACATCATCTTGTTCAAATAATCGCTCTGCTGGTGATCCAATTTGGTTTTCAGCACCAGATAGCCCATGCCCAATATGGCGTTCATCGGGGTGCGAATTTCGTGCGACATATTGGCGAGAAAATCGCTCTTGGCTTTGTTCGCGCGGTCGGCCTCGGCTTTGGCTTTTTCCAGGGCCGTTACAAACCGTTTGCGTTCGGTAATATCCAAAACAACGCCGATCATGCGCACCGGCGCGCCGTTTTCATCGCGGTACACCTGTCCGCGCTCATGAACGAAGCGTTCCTTGCCATTCTTCAAGAGCAAGCGGTGTTCCACATCGTACAGAACGTCGAAATCCAACGCTTCGCGCACCCCCGACGCGACCTGATCGCGATCATCGGGGTGAACGACGCTCATAAAATTATCATAGGATGCTTCGAACTCGTCTGCAGACACCCCGAAAATGCTGTAAATCTGCGGCGACCAAATCAACCCGCCGGTCGCAAGATCCCAGTCCCAAGTGCCGACATCGGCAATGGCTTGGGACAGCATCAGGCGTTCTTCATTTTCACGCACTTGGCGTTCGGCGGCCAATCGACTGGAAATATCGCGCACAGTGGCGGTGGCGAACGTTCCTTCCCTTTGCTGAACGGTGGAAAGGCTGATTTCAACAGGAACTTCGCGCCCGTCCTTGGTCAACCCTTTCAGCTCCATCCCGCTGCCCATCGGGCGCGCATGCGGGGTGGCGAAATAAGATTGACGCAACGCGACATGAGCCGAGCGATTGCCTTCAGGAAGCAGCTCTTCAACCTCCATTGAACACAGCGCCTCGCTTGAATATCCGAACAAACTTTCCGCCTGTTGGTTGACGCGCACGATGCGACCGTCTTCACCAATCATCAGCATGGCGTCGGGTGCGGTTTGCAACAGGGCCTCAAGTTCGTGCTGAGCGCGTTCGGCAACTTCGTTTGAGCGCAAGGACTGCCACAAAAACCGCGTCATTACGGCCGCTGAAAAAAGCACCAGCGGCACAATGAACAATCCCCAAGACAGATAGGAGACCGTACGTTCGAGCCATTCCTGGGTCTCAAATTCGCTTTGACGGCTGCGGCTCAAAGCGGCATCCGACAGTTCCGCCAAGGCCTTCAACGCGGGCGCATCATCGACGCGCACCGCATAATCGATGGCTTCGCTTTCTTCACCCATGGCGAAAGCAAGACGCGCGTCTTGGGCGTTGATCTCATATTCTTGCACCACTTCGTTCAAACGCGACAACGCACCTCGCTCTCGGTCAGAAATGTTGAGTGAGGCATACTCTTCAATCGCCGCGTAAATTTCGATCTTGTCCTCGTCCAAAAGCTCCAGGTATTTTGGGTCCGCACGCAAGATGTAATTTTTAAAGTGATGGATAAAACCGCCATAGCCCAAATGCTTATGAATACGGTTCATTTGTTGAGACGTGGCGGTGGCGGTGCGGTTATAGTCCGCCCACACCTGTTCGGCCTCGACCACAATGTTGACCGCGCGGACCCCGTACCAGATCAACGCGACGCTTAACAACAGACCGGCAAGTAAAACAACGGCTGCCTTGCCTTTAAAGCCAAGATCTTTCCATATCATGACAAGACATTAGCACTTTCAAGACCTTGATGTCATCGCGGCGATTATTCACAATTCACTGTCTTCGTAAATTTAATTAGAAATAGATCATGACCTCACAAATGCACGATTTCGACACCATCATCATTGGCGCTGGCGCGGCGGGATTGATGTGTGCAGGTGTGGCCGCTGAACGCGGACAACGCGTTATGGTCCTTGATCACGCGCAAAACGTCGGCGAAAAAATCCGCATTTCCGGCGGTGGACGGTGCAACTTCACCAACCTTTACGCATCGCCAGACAATTTCGTTTCGCAAAACCCGCGTTTTTGCATCTCGGCGCTGAACCGTTTCAGCCAACACGACTTCATCAAAATGGTTAATGAGCGCGCCATCGCCTATCACGAACGCGATCACGGCCAACTGTTTTGCGACACCTCGGCCAAAGACATCATCGATATGTTGGTGGCGCGCTGCAAAACCCACGGTGCGCGTATTCAGCTGAACACTCACATCACCGACATCAAGCGCAACGAAAGCGGATTTAGCATCGTCACCGACCACGGCCCCTTAACCTGCGGGTCCCTGGTTATCGCCACAGGCGGCAAATCAATCCCGAAAATCGGCGCAACCGGGTTCGGCTACGATGTCGCCAAACGGTTCGGCTTAGGTCTGGTGCCGACCCGCGCAGGCCTCGCGCCGCTGACGTTCGAAGGGAAGTTACTGACCCAGATCAAAGAGCTTTCCGGCATCGCCATCGACGCGACCATTCAGTGTCACAAAACATCGTTCACTGAGGCTTTGCTGTTCACCCATCGCGGCCTCAGCGGCCCGGCAATTTTGCAAATCTCGTCGTACTGGAACGAAGGCGATGAGCTGCGCATCGATCTGGCACCCGGCGTCGATGTGTTTGAAAGGCTCAAAGTTGCCAAGAACACCAACCCCAAACAAGACATCGCAACGGTCATCGCGACCCTTGTGCCCAAACGGCTGGCCAAGCTGATTGTCGAATGGAATGACACGCCGGGGCGTATCGGTGAGACCGGTGATAAGGTTCTGCGCCGGGTGGGCGCAGGCGTCAACGATTGGCGCGTTACGCCGTCGGGATCGGAAGGTTACCGCACCGCCGAGGTCACCATCGGCGGGGTCGACACCCGCGACTTATCGTCCAAAACCATGGAAGCCAAGACCGTGCCGGGGCTTTATTTCATCGGCGAAGTCGTCGATGTCAGCGGCGAGTTGGGCGGCTTTAATTTTCAGTGGGCGTGGTCTTCGGGTTTCGCCGCCGGTCAAGCCGTCTGATCCGATTTTGGCAACCCCAGACTGAACAACCACGCCAGCAGCAAAAACAGCGACGAAACGGCCAAGCACATCACCAAACCGCCCCACTGGTACGCCAGCCCCGAAAGCACCGTGCCCATCAGTCGTCCCACCGCATTGGCCATATAATAAAAACCGACGTTGAGCGCCACGTGCTCGGCCTCGGTATAGGCCAGCACCAAATACGAATGCAGCGCGGAATTGATCGCGAACACAAAACCGAACACCGCAAGGCCCACCACCACCACAAGACCGGGTTCGACATCCGCCCACACCGCCCCGGTGATGGCGGCCATCACGGCGAGCAAAATCAAGATCCAACGCCGACTGAGGGCGCCGTCGGGTGCATGTGCGGATTTACGCAAAAGCTTGGGCGCAAGGGCTTGTACAAAGCCGTACGCGATAACCCACGCAGCCATGTATCCGCCGACCTCAGCGTGATCCCAGCCGAGCTTTGAGGCCAAAAACAGTGGCAAGCCGACCACGAACCAGATATCGCGAGAGCAAAACAAAAACATCCGCGCGATGGACAGATAATTAATCGCGCGGCTTTTCGACAGAATTTGGCTGAACTTGACCTTGCTTTTGGCCTGACCGATATGGCCCGGCAACAACAGCACCGACGCCACCAACACCATCGCCAAGCCGCCCGCCAGCGCCGCCAAGGCCCCACCGAAGCCAAATAAGGCCAACAACACGCCGCCGAGAAAAAAGCCCAAGCCCTTGAGCGCATTTTTCGAACCCGTGAGCACCGCGACCCACTTGAACAGCGCACCGTGCTCGCCTTCGGGCACCAACAGCTTGACCGCGCTTTTGGAACTCATCTTGGTGAGATCTTTGGCGATGCCCGACAGCGCCTGCGCGCCCATCACGTAAGACACCCCCAACCACACCGGCCAGCCAGAATCGAACAGCGCCAACAGCGACAGCGCCAACACCTGCAACGCCAACCCAGCGAACAGGGTGATTTTCAGGCCCAGACGACTGGCGACCCAGCCACCGACCAAATTGGTGACGATGCCAAAAAATTCATAAAGCACGAACAACAGTGCAATCTCGAGCGGGCTGTAGCCGAGCATATAAAAATGCAGCAGCACCAACATCCGCAACGCGCCATCAGTCAGCGTAAAGCCCCAATAGGCCGCCGTGACCAGGGCGTAGTTGCGAATGTCCGTGCTCATGGTTTCAGCCCATTTGGAGAGAACGCTCTATTCGAATTCCATCTGCATGAACACGGCTTGCGCGTTGCGCTTGCTGATCTGGTCGAACACCGCCAAATGCTTGAACATCGATTGGTCAACGTTGACGCCTTCCGCAATCAAGCCACCGTTTTCGATGATTCGCCCGATCATGGTGCGCAGATAGACCAGATAATCGTAAGTTTCCTGCATGGCGAGACGCAGATCGGTCGCCGGGCCGTGACCGGGTACAATATGCTTGGGCTCATACGCCGCCATGGCATCAAACGTGTCGATCCAACTGGCGGTATCGCCCGCCGGTCCGATGCCGAGCATACGCCCCACGTAAACGATGTCGCCAGTGAACATCACCTTGGTATCAGGCATCCAGATGTATGCATCGCCCAGCGTGTGCGCCGAACCGACATGGCGGATTTCAAAGCGGTGACCGCCGAAATCCAAATCGAGCTCATTGGCGAACGTCTCCGTCGCGTAAACCGCATCGGTACCTGCCAGCGCTTCTTTGCCCATCAAGTTGGTGAGCATGAAGAAGTGATCGTTGGTGCGCGCTTTGTGATCTTCAACTGCGGCTTCTGACGCGATGATACGGGCACCGCGCTCTTTAAAGTAGCCATTGCCCAACCAGCGATGGTCTTGGCCGCCGGAATTGATGACGATTTTGACCGGCTTGTCGGTGATGGTTTTGATCGCCGCGTCAACTTGGGCCGCGCCTTTGTAGCTACCGCCCGGATCAACCAGCAAGACGCCATCGTTCGTCACCACAAAGCCGAAGGTCGCGTTGTTGGCGAAGTTGGTGGCGTTGCGTTGCTCATACGGCCCAACGATAGCGTAGACGTTATCAGCAACATGCTGGACCTTCAGCTCAGCCGCCTGAGCGGTTGCGCCAATCGCCATACCAACCACGGCCCACACCAATGCTTTCAACTTGAACACAATCATCACCTCCACATAAAACTAATTTTGTAGTTATATAGAATTTGACCCAAGAGGCAAACTTTAATGTCACGTCGCTTGCCGATAACAGGACAAGTCCCTAATTGTAATGTCAGACCTTAACCAGGGGAGCGCGCAGCACAATGATCACATCAACGATACGCATTGCAGGGCTTGTAGCCTTATTCGCGTTTTCGCCCCCCACACAAGCCCAAGACATCGCCCCCGAAGCCGCGACCGGGCATGTCAACAAAATCAGCATCACCACCCACAAATTCATGATCGCCGCCGCCAACCCGTTGGCTGCGCAAGCGGGCTATCAAGCCCTCAAAGACGGCGGTAGCGCTGCGGACGCGATGGTCGCGACGCAAATGGTGTTGGGCTTGGTCGAACCACAAAGCAGCGGTCTGGGCGGCGGCGCGTTTTTGGTCTACCACAATGGCGGGTCGGGAACACTCACCACACTGGACGGGCGTGAAACTGCCCCGATGGCGGCGATGTCGGATTTGTTCCTTAAACCCGACGGCACGCCGATGAAATTTTTCGAAGGCGTGGTCGGCGGGCGCTCCGTGGGTACGCCGGGTACCTTGAAGTTGATGTTCGAGGCCCACCAGCGTTACGGCAAGCTCGAATGGGCGCGGCTGTTGCAGCCCGCCATCAAGCTGGCTGAGAACGGTTTTGCCGTTTCCCCCCGCCTGGCTCAATTGATCGCTAAGGATCAAAAGCGCCTGGGCACGTACCCCGACACCCGGGCCTATTTTTTCGACGCCGCCGGTGAGCCGCTCACAGTCGGAACGACGCTGAAAAACCCTGCTTACGCCAAAACCCTGCGCCTGATCGCGGCCCATGGCCCCGATGTCTTTTACACCGGTGAGATTGCCCGCGACATCGTCGCCGCCGTGCAAGGCGCCAAGGACAACCCCGGCCTGTTGAGCGTGGCCGATCTAGCCGCCTACCGGGTCATCGAACGCGCCCCGGTGTGCGTCGCGTATCGCGCCAATAAGGTCTGCGGCATGGGCCCGCCATCGTCGGGCGCGCTGACGGTGGGGCAAATTCTCGGCATCCTGAACCACTTCGACATCCCCCAACCCATCGCCCAAAACCACCATCTGATCGCCGAAGCCAGTCGTCTGGCGTTCGCGGATCGCGGCCTTTACATGGCCGACAGCGATTTCGTCGCCATGCCCGAAGGCCTGCTCGACCCCGCATATTTGAAATCGCGCGCCGCCCTAATTGATCCGGGCCGCGCAGCCCAAAGCGTCGAGGCTGGCACACCGCCGTGGCAAGCCGCCCAAGCGCGCACCCCGGACAACGCTATCGAATTTCCCTCGACCTCACACATGTCGATTGTGGATTCTGACGGCAATGCGGTGTCGCTGACCACCACCATCGAAAACGGCTTCGGCTCAAGGGTCATGGCGCGGGGGTTTTTACTCAACAATGAGCTGACCGACTTTTCCTTCACCCCTGAAAAAGATGGCAAGCCGGTCGCCAATCGGCTGGAGCCGGGCAAACGTCCGCGTTCATCCATGTCGCCGACCGTCGTGTACGGGGCGGACGGAAAGCTCAAAATGGTGGTGGGATCGCCGGGCGGTTCGCGCATCATCGGTTACGTGGCGCAAACGATCATCGGCGTACTAGATTGGGACTTGGATGTGCAAGACGCCATCGCCCTGCCCCATGTCGTCAAACGATTTAAAACCGTGGATATCGAAACCGGCCCCGGGGCCGAAGCGTTAGCCACGGTGATGACAACCATGGGCCACGACACCAAAGTGCGCGACCTCAACAGCGGTCTGCACGCCATAGTTATGAATGACAAGGGGCTGACCGGCGGTGCCGACCCTCGGCGCGAAGGGGTCGTTTTGGGCGATTAATTCACGCCACCCGGCAAATTTTACCCGGCATCTTCGTCCTTATCAGGGGTTTTGCCTTCGGCTTGAAGGTCGGCTTCTTGAAGCGCCAACAAAGGTCCAAGTCCGACGCCCGCATTGTCGATTTGGGCAATGCCCATTTGATCAATGGGCAGGCCTTTTTCCAAGCGTTTCAACTCGGTTTCGGCGGTCATGCGTTTTAGGATTTCGGCCTTGATCATTTTCTCGATCTCAGCGCGTTGCTCGGAGGGCATTTTAGCCAGATCTGCTTCGGTCAGGCCCATCGCAGCTAGTATTTTTTTACGCAGGTCCTCTTTCTTTTTTTCCTCCAGATCGTCTACATATTGGCGAAAACCCTTGTCGCGAACCTCATCGATCAAGGCTTTTTCGGTCGTTTCTTCAGGGTTTGAAGCCTTATGCGGATCAAGCGGGGGGGGCTTGTGCGGGGCATTGATGTCGCTGCGTCCCGCCGCGACGTAACGGGGGCCCAGCGCTGAATTGATATCCATGATTTGCATCCTTTCCATCACCGCACCCGCCCGTGCGTATCGTTACACGGGAAAGTTGATGCAAAGGATGAGCCAAATCGGCGTTAGCGTTTTTTGGACGGCCTTCTACGCGACGGCTTTGCGCGATCATCGGATGATTTACCACCAGATGGTTTACCTGGTTTGTCTGGACGACGCCCCTCACCGGCTTGTTGGGTATAGAACGTCTTTGCGCCCTTATGCGCTCCAAACCGCCCACCGGTACCTTTGGGTTGCCACGTGGGCACCAAGTGCTTTTTGGATGGCCCGATCAGATCTTCGCGGCCCATCTTGATCAAAGCTTCACGCAACAGCGGCCAGTTTTCCGCGTCGTGATAGCGCAAGAACGCCTTATGCAAGCGCCGCTGCTTAAGGCCTTTGGCGGTGTGCACCACTTCGCTGCCTTCGCGGTGAATAGGTTTAATCGGATTGCGTTCGGAATAATACATCGCCGCCGACAACGACATCGGCGACGGCAGGAACGTCTGCACCTGGTCGGCGCGTAATTTATTACGTTTCAGCCAAATCGCCAGGTTCATCATGTCTTCATCGGTGGTGCCGGGGTGCGCCGCGATAAAGTACGGGATCAGGTAATATTCCTTGCCCGCTTGCTTGGCGGCCTGGTCGAACATCTGTTTGAAACGATCATAGGTGCCGATGCCGGGCTTCATCATTTTCGAAAGCGGCCCGTCTTCGGTGTGTTCGGGCGCGATCTTCAGATAGCCGCCGACATGATGAGTCACCAACTCCTTTACATAGGCCGGGCTTTTCACCGCCAAGTCGTAGCGCAAACCCGATGCGATGTGGATTTTCTTCACTCCATCAATATCGCGGGCCTTTTGATACAGATGGATCAGCGGATCGTGATTGGTGCCGAGGTTTTTGCAAATGTCGGGATAGACGCACGATGGACGGCGACAGACCTTTTGAATTTCGTCGTCCTTGCACGCCAGCCGGTACATGTTCGCGGTCGGCCCGCCGAGATCCGAAATGTGCCCGGTGAATCCTTCGACCTTGTCGCGGATGTCTTCAATTTCTTTGAGGATGGATTCCTCAGATCGGTTCTGGATCACCCGGCCTTCGTGTTCGGTGATCGAACAGAACGAACAGCCACCGAAACAACCGCGCATGATGTTGACGGAAAAGCGGATCATTTCCCACGCCGGAATGCGCGCATCGCCGTAGCTGGGATGCGGTGCACGCGCATACGGCAAGCCGTAAACGCCATCCATTTCAGGCGTGCTCAGCGGGATCGGCGGCTGGGTCAGCCACACATCGCGTTCGCCGTGGCGTTGGATCAAGGCGCGCGCGTTGCCGGCATTGCTTTCTTGATGCAGCACTCTTGATGCTTGGGCGTACAAAACCGGATCGGCGCCGACCTGTTCATAACTGGGCAGGCGCACCACGGTCATATCCATGTCGGTCTTGTCGTGGGGATTGTCCAAATCCAGGTCGGTCATGTCGATGACGGTATAGCCGTCCGGCGCGCCATCTGTCATATGCGCGGTGCCGCGAATGTCATGCATATCTTTGGGGCTTTCGCCCTTCGCCACGCGGTGCGCGATGTCGACGATGGCGCGTTCGGCGTTGCCGTAGACCAAGATGTCGGCCTTGCTGTCGGGCAGCACGGACCGGCGCACCTTGTCCGACCAATAGTCATAGTGCGCAATGCGCCGCAGCGAAGCCTCGATCCCGCCGATCACCACCGGTATGCCTTTATAGGCTTCACGGCAGCGCTGAGCATAAACGACCACGGATCGGTCGGGGCGTTTGCCGCCTTCGTCATTTGGCGTGTAGCTGTCGTTGTGGCGGATTTTTTTGTCCGCCGTGTAGCGGTTGACCATGGAATCCATGTTACCTGCCGTCACGCCCCAAAACAGGTTGGGCGGGCCAAGCGCTTTGAATGCATCGGCGCTGGACCAGTCGGGCTGGGCGATGATGCCGACGCGAAAGCCTTGGGCTTCCAACAAGCGGCCAATGATCGCCATGCCGAAACTGGGGTGATCGACGTACGCGTCGCCGGTCACCAAAATGATGTCGCAGCTGTCCCAACCCAGATCATCCATTTCAGCGCGTGACATGGGCAGGAACGGCGCGGTGCCAAAGCGCTGCGCCCAATAGGGACGGTGCGAGAACAGCTGGTTAGATGGGGTCTTGCGCTTGGCCATTGTGGGGCTCATTCCTGGGGGTCGATGCCTGTATCTAGCATCTCCACACTGGGTTTGTCCCCCCTTTCACGCAATCGTGATGAGCGTATAGCCTTGTTCCCCTACGGTGGGCCGTCTTTTAAGTTCAACAGCGCAACGGCGGTTTGATCCAACAATGGATTACGCATCATGTCCTGCATCGCCGCCGCGTAGGTCGTAGCGCCCTTGCCGCCAGCCAAAACGGACGCCATGAACGTGTCTCTCTGATCTGCGTTTTGCAGCAACGCTTGACTGTCGCCAACAGCGCTCAATTCTTTGGCTGAAATGCCGACTTGATTGGACACGTTGCCGTTTGTGGGCGTTACCATCAAGCCTGTCGCCATGTTCAAAGCCAACCATGCGGAGCGAAGGGTCGCCGCGTCATACTGACCCAGCAGGTCCATGTTCCACAGCGCCCCTTCGCTCGGTTCGAAATAAGGCGTCGACGACACGTTGACCGAAAGGGAGCGAATGCCCAAATCCAGCGCCATATTGGTGGTGTTGGCGCCTTCGATCACGATCGGCCAAGTGCTTTCTTGGCACAGCATCTGAAACATCGGGTTCGGCAACGCCCCGCTGTGCAAGATCAGCAATTGAGGGGCGACCGCTTTGCTCAACGCGGTCAACTTTTCTGGGGTCGTGCTGTCATCCAAGCGCTGCAAGCTCACGTCGTCGCGCTGTAAAAGGCTCGGCGACAAGATGGTCGCAAGATTGCCCTTATGCACGACCACCACCGCAACGCCCTTGGGGGTTGCGGTTTCAAGCGCCTTCAACAAGCCCAGACTGACGACATCCATCACCCGCGCCTGTTCGCCATGATAGGCTTGGTGCAATCCATAAATCGTCATCAAGCCGATCTTGTTGGCTTTCACCAACCCCTGCACACTTTCCAGACTGTCCATCAGAAGGTCTGGGGTTTTGCCTGTGTAGAGCTTGAATATACCGTCATAAGCTTGTTTGGGAATGGCGGGCACGCGAAACGCCGCGGGGCTGAACAGCCACGGCGCTTGCGGGGGTGTCTTTTGCGCTTGGTCCAACGACAAAATCGAAAACGGCGCGGTGGTCGTGGGAAACGATACAAACCGCTTCAGCGGATTGAATTTGTAGGGCTGCAACACCGCCAAGCACCCGCACTTCAACACGTCCGTGCGCAATTTTTTTACGTTTTGCGTATCCTTGGCGGCATCGTCAGCACCCACCAAGCCGATCAGCTTTACATTTGTGGCGCTGCCATCATCAAACGTCGTGCCCGTGATCCATTTGACACCGGGAATTTTGTCGTAAAAGAAATTGAACGCCTTAATCCGGTCCAGATTGCTGGATGATCGCCCCTGTTTGTACGTCCACGTCACCGTCAACACGGCGCTGCAATTGTGCTGTTGGGGTGGGCTGGACCCATTGGCCGTCTTGGCCCCATCTCCGCCCGTAATGGTATTGGTGGAGGTGAGCAAATTGGCCAAGGTTGCAAACGCTGCACACAGTTCCGTGGTGTCGGTCGGATAAAAGCCTTCCGCCCCGCCCGGGTCCATGACCGCCGTCGCGGCCATGGTGACCTGGGCATTGTTCACCGCCACCCAAGGGCTTGGCGTCCAGGTGTTTTGTCCGGTGAAGCTGGTAAAATCTTGCAATACCCCGTGGGTGTCGGTGGCGAATTCCGCCAGGGTGGCGTTCAGCGTCCCCGGAACTGCATTTTGGACGAGCTGCTGTTGCTCCGTCGCCGTGGCGGTAAAGCCAAACGTCAAAACCGACGTGATCGTTTGATCGAAGCCCGGTGCCTGATCGTTCACCAAGACATCGATGCCTCCGGCGTAACCGAGGCGACGCAAATTTTCGATCAGCGCGAACGTGGTGCTTTGGTTACCGAAATTGGGACCATCTCCGACCTTCAGGCGCACCCCCGCTAGACCTTTAAAGTAATCAGCCAACGCCGCAGGCGCATCGCGTAGGTCTTCGCTGATCAAATACGCCCCCGACTTTGGCGTGTCCACGGGCAGCGACACGGGCGGCTGGTTGGTGATCCAGTCGATATTGATCGCGGTGAGCAGTTCGCCCAACGCCATATATAGCGGCTTGAGGATCGCGTTTACGCTTTGCGCATTTTGGTACGGCACCGGTTGAATTTCCAAGGCACCCGGCGGGCGCACGGTTCCATTGGCGGTCATCTGAGTGTTTATGGCGAGCAACAGCGGCTGACCGATGTTCTGTATAGCCTCTTCGCATTGCCCGGCTCGACGCGCCAGTTCAAGGGCGGCATCGGGATTTTTCGCATCGGCCATAGCTTGCGTAAGCTGGCCGTACTGCCCCCCTAAAATCAACAACTTACCGATATCGGACGTTAAGCTGGGGGCGAGTTTGAGGGCCGGATCGCCGGGTTTTAACGGCCCCGCTAAACGCGCGATATCGCGCCAATCAGATGTAAAGTTCTTCAAAACGTCCCTCTTTTACCATTAGGCCCTCGTTTATGGACGCTGGTGGGGAAGCAATTGTGAACGTCGCCCGTTTGCGCATCGGCAAATGCGTGATACATGTCTGCTTATGACACACCCTAAAAAAGAAACGCCGAGCCACGTTCAGTTCGCCATTATCGGTGGCGGCCCTGCTGGTTTGATGGCCGCTGAAGCCCTGGTTGAGCAAGGCGCGCACGTTCACATTTTCGACGCCATGCCGTCGCTTGGCCGTAAATTTTTGATGGCCGGCAAAAGCGGGCTGAACTTGACCCATGACGAAGCCTTAAAGCTTTTCCTCAGCCGTTTTGGTGCGGCGCGTGAAAAACTGGAACCCGCGCTGAACAACTTTGTCCCCGGCGCAATCCGCAAATGGGCCTACGAGCTTGGCGTTGAGACCTTCGTCGGCACCAGCGGGCGGGTGTTTCCCAAAGATTTCAAGGCCGCCCCCTTGCTGCGCGCGTGGCTGCACAATCTGCGTGAGCGCGGCGCAACCATCCACGTGCGCCACAAATGGACCGGCTGGGCCCAAAATGAAACTGGTGACAGTTTGCGCTTCGACACGCCCGACGGTGAGGTCACGGTGCAAGCCGATGCGACCATCTTAGCGCTCGGTGGCGGCAGCTGGCCCACGCTGGGGTCGGACGGGTCGTGGATCGCAGCGCTGCAAGACAAAGGTGTCGAGATCGCTCCGCTGCGCCCCGCCAATTGTGGTTTCGACGTGGCGTGGAGCGATTATCTGAAAAAGAACTTCGCCGGCGCGCCGCTCAAATCCGTGCGCATGTCATTCAAAGATCAAGCCGTTCCCGGCGACGCGGTGGTGAGTCAAGGCGGCCTTGAAGGCGGCCCAGTCTATACCCTGTCCGCAGCACTGCGCGACGCGCTTGAGCAGGACGGCGAAGCGACGTTGACCATCGATCTGTCGCCCGGCCGCAGTTTGTCTGAACTGGTCGAGGCGCTCAGCCGCCCGCGCGGCAAAAAGTCGGTGGCGACGCACCTCAAACGCACCGTGCGCATTTCCGGCGTCAAAGGGGCGCTGTTGCGCGAGTATGTATCGGCGGACGATTTCGCTGATCCAACGCGCTTGGCGGCGGGCATCAAGGCGCTTCGCGTGCCGTTGCTACGCACCCGCCCGTTGGAAGAAGCCATCAGCAGTGCAGGCGGCGTGAAGCTCGACGCCGTTGACGACGGCTTCATGCTCAACGCCCTGCCTGGGGTGTTTTGCAGCGGTGAAATGCTCGATTGGGAAGCGCCCACCGGCGGCTACTTGCTCAGCGGCTGTTTCGCCACCGGCCGCACCGCAGGCGATGCGGCGTTCCAGTGGATCACGCAACAGCTTGGCGGCGGTCTTGATCCTGAGATCGAAGCGCTTCTTGATCCACAGTAGTCTAGAAGCGCTTACAGCGAACGCTTAGGAGCGATCTGGATAGGCGATGCTCTGCACCTCAAGCTCGTCTTCGCCACCGGGCGTGATGACATTGACCAGATCGCCAAGCGTCTTTCCCATCAACGCGCGCCCGATGGGCGAGTCCTGGCTGATGCGCCCGTCACTGGGTTCGGTTTCATCGCTGCCGACGATGGTGACGGTTTGCTTTTTCCCGTTTTCGCGTTCATAGCTGACCGTCGCACCAAAATGCACCCGATCACGCTCGACCTGAAAGCGCGGATCGACGACGCTCAAAAGCTCCAGGCGCTTGCGTAAATAACGCACCCGACCGTCAATTTGGCGCAGCCGTTTTTTGCCGTATATGTAGTCGCCGTTTTCCGAACGGTCGCCGTTGCTCGCCGCCCAATGCACGGTGCGCACGACTCCAGGGCGTTCGCCTTCCCACAACTGGGTCAGTTCGGCTTGCAGCTTGGCGAATCCCACAGGTGTGATGCATTCTTTGTCGGCGCTCATGATATCCTCTGGCGTCTTCATATCCCTGAGCAGTACATCACTTGCCCGCACACTGACAATCACCGAGTTATTTTTGCGGCAACTGAGCCCCAATATTTTTGAGCAGCGTTCGAAAATCACCCGCCAGCTCTTTCAGGCTCGGCGGCGGCGATACGGTTGGCGGAGGAAGCGGCAAACTTGGCGGAGCCTCCGGGGACAAGGCCTTCTTCAACATATCCTTTTGTTCGGGCGGTGGAGCAATATGCGCTGGGCTAACCGGATCGGCCTCTTGTGCAGGTGTGGGGCGTACGCGGTCATGCACGAGTGAAAGCTGCACGCCGAGATCAAAAATGTCGTTCTGCAACGCCGACAGGTTTGCGTTGATGGACAATGCTCGCTTTGGGGAAATGGTTTGTCGAGTGTTGAGCGGACCCATTTTCGCCATCCGGGTGTTGGCGTGCAACATGTCCGCGATCTGGGGCAAAGTTTCGTCTTCGATCTGATTAGACAATTTCATCAACACACCAGGCGTCACCACGCTCTCAACCGCCAGCTTACCCAATAGCCGCGCCACCCCCAACGTTAAGGTGTCGAGTGCTTTGATCTCAGCCGCGTGCCGATCGCCATAATCTGGGCGGTCGCGCAAGTCCTGCTTGACCACCTGAATAGCTTTTTGCACGATCTCTCCGGCTTTTAAGAGATCTCTATCGCTCGCCATATCGGTTCCTTTTTAGCTTAGATCATGTAGGCCTTCGGCCATGACGCGTATGTTTTCAATGAGCGCTTCCAACAGGTTTGCGTTGGCGGACAGGGCATCGAGAAAATCCATATGCACGCTGTCGGTTGACAAGGATAATGCGGTCTTAGCCTCAGCCATGCGCGAACGGATCTCTGCAAAATTTTCGTTCTCCAGCTGAACAAGACGCCCGATCCCTTCGCCCACATGTCTTGCCAAAAAACAATCGAAGGCCTTCGACGCCAGAACATAAAACTGCATGACCGGCGGCGAGAATTGTTGATCTGGCGCAAGGCCCAACACATTTTCCATCAACGTCAAATCCGAGAATACGTCATGCGCTTGAATGCAAATCTCGCGAATGCGAAACACCGCGAGGGTGGCGTTTTGCCGCCATTCGCCCAAGACCGTGATGTTGTTGTGGCTGTACGCCTCAAATGGCATGGAATCCGGCGCCTGAAGTGTGCCGGGATAAGTAATGGCGACAACCTCCAACAAGTCTTGCAAGCGAACGCCGTGACGCTGTATCGCCGCCGTGGTTTCTAAGACCATGTCTCTCACCTCAACGTCAAAGGTTCCGCTCTGGGCAGCTTGATAGAAAGCCCCGCCATCGACAGGTATGATCTCGCGCAATTGATTGGCGCAAATGTAAAGAAGGTGCATTGGAGCCCTTTGCCATATAACAAATTAAGGGAGCGAGAAAAGGCTCGGACCACGAGCGTAATGCTCGATAAATTTCTGCAACAACCGTAAAATCGTCCCCCGATCCAAGCCATTGCCCGCATCATAGGCATCGCTACGCGTCAAGACTGGCGCGGTCAGGGTCATGCCTGTGTCCAGTTCGTAAAAACGCCAGCGCCGACCGTCGCTGAGAACGCCTCTGGTTCTGCGATATTGGCTAAAGGCCGCCGCGACCTGACGCGCGGTGGCCATCTGCGCACACAGTTGCCACTGCCCGAAGTCCCGATTGGGACCCAAATTGTCTTTGGCTTCGATGATCAGGCTAGGCCGCAAACTATTCGTAACGGTCCCGCCAATTGCGCGGCCAATGAGATAGTCGAACTTGCCATGGCCCACTTGCGTGTTTTGATGAATCGTTCCGCGCGTTCCTGCATATGCAACACTCTGTTCAGCCGAAACACGTAAAACATTGTCTGCAACTTGTGGGGCCTGTTGGCCCAAAGGAATGGGCGCTGGCGGTTCACAAGGGCGCATGACCGCTTGTATAAACGCATCGATTTGAATGCGTCTCTCTGCTTCAGATGAGTTTTGCCATCGTTGGGCGATGTACGCCAACTGACCGTTGAGGTCGGGCGGCACGGTGGTCGTGGGAACAATCACGTTGGCCGCCGCGATCACATTTACGACAGCGTGATTGCCCCAGCCCAGGCCGAAAGCAATAAAATTAGCCGGGTTTTGACCATGCCCCAAGTCATTGTAGTCGCTAAACGCAATGCTCACGGTCGTGAGACCTCAGGTCCGATCATCATTCCATAAAACACTAAAGAACCGCCTTCTGAGATTGCAACATTCACATTTACATCTTTGACGCCTAAGCACGCGTCGTGTGAAATGGAACGGGCTCAAATTAAGCCCCGTCGCAAAACCGATTTGGCGTTAGTCAGGATGGGTAAATTTCGCGTGGCGCACCTGCAGAGCTTCTTCTTGCTCGCTGGCTTCTAGGTTCTCGCCGATTTGCTTCACCGCCACCGCGATTTCCGGCAACAACACGTTTTCCAACGCGCGCGCGCGGCGTTCCGTCGCCACATATTCCTGGGCGAGGCGATGCAGGTTTGCGCTGATCGCCGCACGCTCGACATCAATGCTCATCAACTCGTGAAACGCCTCGGCGCATGCGACGGCTTCGAAACTGGGAAAGGCGGCCTCAGGCGCATGCTCATCGGGCACCGGCTTATCTGGCATCAGCAGAGCTTCGACCAGCGCAAAGCCGATGAAGTTTCTTGACGCGATATCGGCGGATAGCTGTTCGCCAAAGGGCGGTGGATACACCGACAATTCTTCCAGGCCATGGCGCATCAACGACGCCACCAAGGTATCGCGTGCCGATTTGTGAACGTCTTGGCGACGCAGGTTCAGTGCGCTGTAGGCTTGCAACTGGCGCAGCAGCTCTTGCGCCAACAGCATGCGTTTTTCGTCGAGGAACTCATAACCCTCCCGGATCAGTTTTTGCTCATCGCGCAACGCCAGTTGGCTGGCGCGGGTGGGCGAAACTTCACGGCCCTGAAGTCGCATCTCCGCCTCCCTTGATATGACGTGCGATCTGCTCGTCACTGATGCGGGTTAATTCCACATTGGGCAAAATCCCCAGCAGCTTCCATCCGATTTCCATACTCTCTTCGAGGCTTCGGGGATCCAACTGATGAACCAGATCTTTTTCAAAGCGATCACCGAATTCAAGATATTGCTGATCGACGGATGACAAACTGTTGCGGCCAACCACGCTGGCCAGAACGCGCACCCGCGTGGCCCGTGCGTACGCGGCGAACAACTGATTCGATAGGGCCGGGTGATCGGCGGTGGTGAAACCTTCGCCGATACCCGCGTCCATGACACGCGACAAGCTCGGCAACACGTTGATCGGCGGGTTGATGCCCTTGTGAAACAGTTCGCGGTCCAAAACGATTTGGCCTTCGGTGATGTAGCCGGTCAAATCGGGGATGGGGTGGCCGATGTCGTCGCCGGGCATGGTCAGGATCGGCAATTGGGTCACCGTTCCGGGCAAGCCACGCACCGAACCGGCGCGCTCGAATATGGTTGCCAAATCAGAATACATATAACCGGGATAGCCTTTGCGGCTGGGAATTTCACCGTGGCTGGATGAGACTTCACGCAGCGCTTCGCAGTAGTTGGTCATGTCGGTCATGATCACCAACACATGCCGGCCTTCGACAAACGCCAGGTGTTCCGCCGCCGTCAACGCATAGCGCGGCGTCAACAGGCGCTGCGGACTGGGCATGCCCGCGATGTTGAGGTAAATGACCGTGTGTTCCAACGCGCCGCTGTCTTCCATGGCGGATCGGAACTGTTCGGCGGTGTCTTGGGGAATGCCGATGCCAACGAACACAATGGCGAACTCTTCGGCCTCGCCACCACGCAGACGCGCGCGCCGCGCAATCTCGATCGCAATTTGGTCGTGCGGCATGCCGCCGCCGGAAAACAACGGCAGCTTTTGTCCGCGCACCAAGCTGTTCATCAAATCAATGGTCGAAATGCCGGTTTCAATGAAGTCCACCGGCGTTTCGCGAAACGCCGGATTGATCGAGCCGCCATCAATGCGCACGCGCCGTGTCGCCGCCACTGGAGGGCCACCGTCCATGGGTCGCCCGACGCCATCGAACACACGGCCTAAAAGCCCCGGACCCAACGACATGGTCAGCGGTTCGGCGAGAAACCGCACCCGCGTGTCGGCGAGACCTAAGCCTGTGGTGGATTCCAAAACTTCAATACCGATGCTGTCTTCACTCAACATCGCGACCCGGCCCAGACGCGCCGTTCCATCGGTGCCGATCACTTCGACCGCTTCGTTGAGACCGACATTGACGTTGCGCTTCAAAAACATCAACGGCCCTTCGATGGCGGTGCCGGACCCTGTAGCGCTGAGATCAATGCGCATCTTGCACCTCCTTATCGCCGCCATTTGAGAGGCTTGAAAGCGTTGCGAAATCTTCGTCGATGGCGCGCCACAAATCTTGGTAATCGTCCAGACGGTCTTCGCCGATTTCTTCGCCCATGCGCTGTAACGTGCGCCGCGTCGCCAAGTTTGATATGGCTTGCGGCGAGACGGCGTTGAGCATGGCCTGTTCGGCGCGTTCAATAAAATGCATCACCAAACGGATCATGTGAGTTTGACGTTTGGGCGAACAATAGCGATCAACTTGTGACGTCGCCAATTGGCGCAGCAGACCTTCATTGATCAATTCGGCATACAGCAAAATGATTTGCTGTTCACCGGGCAAAGCGTCTTTGCCGACGATCCGCGCCAAACGTTCGATGCGCGCTTCTTCATCAAGCAGAGTGAGGATTTTCTGACGGCTGTGTTCCCAATCGGGGTTTCCGCCCTTGGTGCGCCACCACGCGGCCAAGCGCGGTGCGTCTTCGGAATACGACTGCAACGGATCGATGGCGGGGTAAAACCGGGCCTGAGCACGAATCCGGTCCAAGCCCCAAAAACACCGCACATAGCGTTTTGAGTGGGTGGTGACGGGTTCGGAAAAATCACCTGCAGGCGGACTGACTGTGCCAACCACGGTGAGCGACGCATCGTCGCCGCCCAGCGTCTTCACCCGCCCGGCGCGTTCGTAAAACTCCGCCAAGCGTGAACTGATATACGCGGGATAACCACCTTCGCCCGGCAGTTCGCCCAAGCGACCCGAAACCTCACGTAATGCTTCCGCCCAGCGGCTGGTGGAATCAGCCATCAACGCCACGTTCAGACCTTGATCGCGAAAGTATTCAGCAACCGTGATGCCGGTATAAATACTCGCTTCGCGCGCCGCCACCGGCATGTTGGAAGTATTGGCGATGATCGCCGTGCGCTCCATCAAGGGGCGGCCCGTGCGGGGGTCTTCCAGCTTGGCGAATTCGTGCAGAACTTCAGCCATTTCGTTGCCGCGTTCGCCGCAGCCGACATAGATGATAACGTCCGCATCCGACCATTTGGCTAAGGTTTCTTGCAACACCGTCTTGCCGGTGCCGAACCCGCCCGGCAGCATCGCACGCCCACCCAACGCCACGGGAAACAGCATGTCGATGACCCGTTGGCCGGTGATCAACGGTTGGCCGAGCATTTCACGCCGCGCCACCGGGCGGGCCCGGCGCACCGGCCAATGTTGCA
>Ga0316204_10001229_pt1 | contig 73822 bp, 58 predicted proteins | sample 6monrhotite_MG_2_FD_205661 | JGI IMG/M metagenome (GOLD analysis project Ga0316204, IMG submission 205661) | Microbial mat bacterial communities from mineral coupon in-situ incubated in ocean water Damariscotta River, Maine, United States -... | ecosystem: Environmental > Aquatic > Marine >...
GCCGCATCCTGCTGCCGCAATTGCTTGATCGCAACCTGCTGGATCACTTCCAGCCTGTCCACCGCTTTCTGCGTCATCGTCATCGTCTCCTCTGCCACAGTCCCTCCCGAAACTAAAAGGGGACATTACAGCTTTGGGCTAACATATCGACCGGAGCCAAGGCCAACAATCAGACCGACTGTCAACCAAGATTCCATGCCGCGAGACGGTTGCGCTTTGCACATCAGTCGTTGGGATGCAGCGCTGATGGCTATTGCTACACGCCCCCTCTTCTGACATTGAGACGGTCTCCCAAACGATCCCCTAGCAGATTAATCGCCAACACCACCAGCATTAAGGTTAACCCCGGCACCAGCACCATATGCGGAGATACCAGCATATAGCGCGTACCGTCCCGGATCATGCTGCCCCAGGAAGGCGTCGGCGGCTGAATGCCCAGACCCAGGAAGGAAAGCCCCGCCTCGGCGATCACAACACCCGCAACGGCGAATGTGGCCTCAATGATCAGGGGTGAAGCCAATAGGGGAAGCAGATGCTTGAACATGATGCGGCCACTGCGGCTGCCCAGAGAAATGGCGGCCTGAACATGTTCCCGATGCTTCAGAGACAGGGTCTGCACCCTGGCCAGGCGGGCGAAGCCGACCCAACCGACGACGCTGAGGGCAAATACAACATTGTCGATCCCCGGTCCCATGAGACCCGCCAACGCGATCGCGAGCAGGATACCGGGAAAGGCCAGAAAGATATCGATGACGCGAACGATTAGATGGTCGGTCCGGCCACCAATATAGGCGGAAACAATGCCAATGGTCGTGCCAACCGACGCAGATACCGTCACGACCCAAAAGGCGACCAACAAGGAGTAGCGGGCGCCCACGAGCAGACGGGCGCCCAGTGGACGACCCAGGTCGTCGTAACCCAGCCAGCCACCTGCGTCAGCCCAGGACAGAATATGATCGAGGTCGACGACGTTTGCTCCCGTAGCCAACGTTGGCCCGATCAGAGCGGCCAACGCCCATATCAGGATGATCGACCACGCAACGCGCTCTCGCAACTCAGTCCCCCCTCAACCGAATGCGCGGATCGAACCACGCCGTCACGACATCGGTCAGGGTATTGACTGAAATATAGGTCAGACTAATGATCAGAACACAGCCCTGAAGGACGGGGTAATCTCTACGCTGTATGGCCTCAATCGTGAGTTGCCCGATACCGGGCCAGGAAAAAACGATCTCGGTGATCACGGCGCCTGCGAGCAGCGCGCCAAGCTGTAGGCCGATCAGGGTCATGACCGGTAACAAGGTGTTCTTCATCGCATGATGCAGGATGATGCGTCCCCGCCCCAGGCCAAGCGCCCGCGCAGTCCGGATATAGTCTTCGCCCAGGACGTCAAGCAACGTCGTACGAATCATGCGAGACAGGATAGCCGCCATGGCCGTACCCAATGTCAGCGCGGGCAACACCAGCGATGCCGAAGACTCTCTGCCACTAACCGGTAGCCAGCCAAGCCAGAGGGAGAAGACGAGGACCAAGAGCGGACCCATCCAGAAATTGGGAATCGAAACCCCGAGCATTGCGAAAGACATCGCCGCATGATCCCCAACCCGATCACGATTCAGTGCCGCGATGATACCGAGCGGAACGGCTATGAGTATTGCGACCGTCAGGGCCGCGACAGCCAATTCGATGGTCGCCGGAATGCGTTCGGCGAGCAGGTCGACAACAGGTTTACGTGAATGCATCGACTGCCCCAGGTCCAGATGGGCAAGTTGTTGCAGATAATGTCCGTACTGGACCGCTATCGGCTGATCCAATCCCAAGGCCGCTCTTAGGGCTGCCCGATCTGCGGGCTGACTCGACTCACCGAGGATGACCTCGACAGGGTCCCCCGGCACCAAATGAATCAGCAGGAAGACCAGGCTGCAGACGCCTACGACAACAACGCAGGCGCTCAGCAGCCGGGGCAGGAAGACTCCTCTCATCCGGCCGCATCCCAGTGCGCCACAGCGGCGCGAATCTTCGGTTCCTCGATCGTATCAATATCCTCGGTGATCAGGACGCGCTCGCCCGGACGTGACCAATCGAACAGCTCCACGAGTTCGGTGTTGCGCATCCGAATACAGCCATGGGACGCGGCGACGCCGAGCGGCGATTCATCCGGGCAACCATGTATATAGATATAGCGCTGCCGACTGTCGACCTCGCCACCCCGGTTGCGGCCCGCTTCGAGGCCTGATAACCACAGGATCCGCGTCAACACCCAATCCCGCTCCGGATGAACGCGGGCCAACTCCGGCGTGTAAATCTCACCCGTTGGCCGCCGGCCGACGAATACCGTGTCGATGAGGCATCCATCCCCGAAGCGTTCACAGACCTCATGCCAGCCACGCGGCGTACCGCCACTTCCCTCTTGTTCTCCCGATCCATTGGCTGCTGTCGAGACGGCGGCCTCGCGAAAAACAGCGCCCTCGTCCAGCACCCATAGCCGCTGGCGTTTGAGATCGATCACGATACCGCGTGTCATGGTCTTGTTACCTGTTTCAGCCCATCGAAGTTGCCGTCCATAGCGATACGATAACCCATCACCGTATCCCTGCGGACAAATACGTTGTCCTCATACCAAAGTGGTACATAAGGCCGGTCCATCATGATCCTGACCTGCAGGGCTCGATAGGCCTTCACGGCCGCACTCCGGGTATCCGCGCCCTCGGCCCGCTCGATCAGACCATCGACCTCCGCGCTCCGATAGCGCCCTCGGTTGGCGCCATCGGGCGGAATGGCCGCGCTGTGGAAGACATAGCGGAAGATATCGGGGAGCTTGATCCCAACCCACATAAGACTATACATCTGAAACCGCCCAGCCTTGATATCGCCGTAGAAGGTCCCCCAATCATAACTGCGCAGGGTGACGTCAACGCCGATACCTGCCAGTTGTTGCTGCAGAATGGTCGCAATTCGCAGTCGAAAGGGATCGTTCGAGGTCTTGTAGACCAGCGCAGGGCGATGCGCACCCGTGAGGCCAGCCGAGGAGAGAATTTGCCTAGCCTGATCCGGATCGTATTGTGGTGGACTGAGTTTCGGGTTGCCGGCCCAGTGATCGGGCGGCAACAACGAAGTGGCGGGTCGCGCGGCTCCACCGAGGACGTGACGAATGATGGCCTCGCGATCGATACCGATAGCAATGGCCTGGCGCAAGGCTGGATTGGCGCTCACCGGGTTATCGAGATTGAAGCCCAAATAGGCGAACTTGGATCCCGGCGCGCGGCGGACATGAATGCCCGGCTGCACGGCGAGATAGTCGATCAATTCCGGCGGGAGGTCGTTCTGCAACATGTCGATCTCACCACGCACAAGCTTCAACACTCTGACGGTCGGGTCCTTGACTGCGATGAAGCCCAGCCGCAGGCCATCGTGCCTTCGCTTCAGGAACAGATGCCCTTCATCCGGCCAGTCCACGAACTCGAAGGCCCCGCTACCGACGGGCCGCGTATTGAAGGGATGCCCATCCGAGATCAAAGTTGCCGGCAAGATCCCGATCGACAACCTTCCAGGGAACAGCAGATCGGGTTTTTCGAGCACAAAATCCATAACGCGGTCATCAATGACCTCCATCAACCGAATATTGTTCAAAGACATACGGTGCGGCGAGGCCTGCTTCGGATCCAAAATCGCGGCATAGGTCGCCCTAACGTCGTCCATTGTGAGCCTTGCGCCGCTGCTGAAGACGGCATTTTTCTTGATCGTGAAGCGGTAGTGTAGCGGAGACAAGCGGCGCCAGCTCGCGAGCGCCGGGACCGGGGTCAGCGAATCGTCAAAGTCGACCAGACGCCCGTAGATCAGACGATTGATACGCGATGAGGCAGCGTCGGTCGCATAGCGCGGATCAAGCGTGACTGGCATGGCCGCGAGCCCGAAGCGCAGGCCCTCGTGACGGGGTTCTCTACACCCCGCCAGGACCAAAAGGCATAAGACGCAAAGAAAGAGATTTAGCTCCGATCGCACGCCGGTTACCAGGTGGGAAACGGGTTTCGGGCCAGGTAGACGTTGTAATAGCGGGGGTCCTCGGAGACCTCTTCACCGAGCCAGGGCGGGCGGGCGAACGTCTCATCGACATGAGAGAGTTCGATCTCGGCCATGACAAGCCCCGCGTTGATCCCCGTAAAGACATCGATCTCCCAACGATGTCCTTCGTAGGGCACGATATGGCGGCGTTTCTCGATGAGTTCGCCGATGCAAAATCGCGCCAGCATCTCGCAGCCATCCTCGACAGGGATCGGATAGTCATACTCTGTGCGCTCGATGCTGAGCGTCGCGCCCTTAATGTTGAGGTAGGCCTTGTCGCCCGCCACTCGGATGCGGACGGAAGACTTTTCGGTGTTGGCCATATAGCCCTGACAGTAGTCGGCCATGCTGACAACGGCGTCCCGCCAAGCATCGCTGGCCAACAAGAATTTGCGTTCGATCTCCGACGCCATCGTGGCCTCCTATGCGCCCCGGTTGGTTTGCCGCATCAGCCGAACACGGCCGTCGAAAGATAGCGGTCCCCTCGGTCGCAGGTGATGGCGACGATCACGGCATCCTTCACGGACTCACTGAGCCGCAGGGCGGCACAGACTGCGCCTCCAGACGAGACCCCGACGAAGATCCCTTCCCTTGTCGCCAGCGCGCGCGCCGTATCCTCAGCCGACCGCTGATCCATGTCCATAATCCGATCAACACGGTCAGCATTGTAAATTTTCGGCAAATAGGCCTCGGGCCAGCGCCGTATTCCCGGAATCTGCGCGCCATCCATGGGCTGTACCCCGATAATCTGGATCTCCGGGTTCTGTTCCTTGAGATAGCGCGAGACGCCCATAATCGTGCCCGTCGTCCCCATAGCGCTGACAAAGTGTGTCACAAGGCCCGCCGTATCACGCCAGATCTCTGGACCGGTGCCCTTATAGTGGGCCTCGGGATTGGCCATATTCGAAAACTGGTCGAGCATCAAACCGCGGCCGTCGGCAATCAACTTGCGGGCCTCGTCTATCGCGCCTTCCATGCTTCCAGATTCCGGCGTCAACACAAGCTCGGCCCCAAAGGCCTTCATGATCGCTCTTCGCTCGACGCTCATGTGCTCCGGCATGACCAAGACCATGTGATAGCCCTTGATCGCGGCCGCCATGGCGAGGGCAATACCGGTGTTACCGCTGGTCGGTTCGATCAAGGTATCGCCCGGTCGAATCCGCCCTGCCGCCTCGGCGCTTCGAATCATGTTGAGGGCTGCACGGTCCTTGACCGATCCAGCAGGGTTGTTCCCTTCCAGCTTGACCAGCACCTGATTGGTGGTATCGCCGGACAATCGTTGCAAACGAACCAGCGGCGTATTGCCTACGCACTGCTCGATCGTCGGAAACTGCGTGTTCATCGTTCTACCATCTCCTGAATGACTCCCTTTGCCAACTCCGTCACGGTTCCAGAACGCGGTCTCTAGGAACCTGTGGGAATTAGGACCCATCGACTGCGCTGATGGGAAAGCGGCCCAAATTTCTGCAATTTATCGTTACGTAGTACCACTATGTGCCTCAAAATTCCAAAAATTTGTGCTCGCTGCCCCACCATACTCGCTACGATGGCCTAAATCCGACAGGCTCCTAGGAAGGTCTGACTCTAAAAAAGCAAGGCTAACCAACCGGGACCGGGTCATCTGGCCCCGTTTCTGGTATAAAGCTCTCAGAAATATGTACGATACATTAAAACGAGTCGTAAAAAACACCTACAAACGGTATCATGCGGCTGCCAGTCACGGATCTTCCCGGCGCAGCCTGGAGACCGAGTCGTACGCATCGCTATAAATTTGTCACCACCCGGGAGACCCATATGAGTCACGAGGAAAAGCGTAGCAGTACCCGAAGTGGAATCACGCTCGAAAACCACCACAACCTGTTCTTTCTGGAACAGGACAACGAAAAACTCGCGATCACCCATATCCGGGACGTGTCCCTGTCCGGCGTGGGAATCAACGTGAGTCGCCCCATTGATGCCAGCGCTCCCATCGCCCTGACTTACGACTCGGACGATTTCACCTTGACCATCAATGGAGTTACCGCATGGTGTAATCCCAAAGAGGGAGGCGATGGCTATTCCCTCGGCATTCGTTTCAATGCCACGGATCCTAACGACAATTCGTTATTCTTCCTGGCAGTCCGCAAATACCTGGATGACTTTGACGGCGGCACCTTCGACGCCTGACCCAATCGTTTTCTCAATGCAATAAAAAAGGGGCCTTTCGGCCCCTTTTTTATTGGGTGACGCGAGCGATCAGCCTACGGCCTTCATGCTCAGTCGGATACGACCTTGCTTGTCGACTTCCATGACCTTGACTCGGATGACCTCACCTTCGCTGAGCTTGTCGCCGACATTCTCGACACGCTCATCTGAGATCTGAGAGATATGGACAAGACCGTCCTTACCCGGCAAAATCGTGACGAAGGCGCCGAAGTCCATGAGTTTGGCAACCCTGCCCTCATAGATGGCGCCGACCTCAACCTCAGCGGTTAATTGCTCGATCCGACGCTTGGCCTCTTGACTGGCTTGGCTGTCAGCAGATGCGATCTTGATCGTGCCGTCGTCCTCGATATCGATGGTCGCACCGGTCTCTTCGGTCAAACCACGGATGGTCGCGCCGCCCTTCCCGATGACATCGCGGATCTTATCCGGATTAATCTTCATGGTCAGGATTCGTGGCGCAAAGTCCGAGATATCCTGCCTGGGCTGGGTAATGACCTTGGCCATTTCCTCCAGGATGTGCAAACGACCGGCCTTGGCCTGGTCAAGTGCCTGAGCCATGATGTCCCGCGTAATGCCATCGATCTTGATGTCCATTTGCAGCGCTGTGACACCGGCCGTGGTACCGGCCACCTTGAAATCCATATCGCCCAAATGATCCTCGTCACCGAGGATGTCGGTCAGAACGGCAAAGCGATCATCCTCCTTGACCAGCCCCATCGCGATACCGGCAACCGGCGCCTTGATTGGCACGCCGGCGTCCATAAGCGACAGGCTCGCACCACAGACGGAGGCCATGGAACTCGAACCGTTGGACTCGGTGATCTCCGATACGATCCGCAGGACGTAAGGGAAGGACTCGAGGTCCGGCAGCACGGCAGTGATGCCGCGACGGGCCAAGCGGCCATGTCCGATCTCTCGACGTTTAGGGCTGCCGACCATACCGGTCTCGCCGACGCAGGAGGGCGGAAAGTTGTAATGAAACATCAGGGGATCTCTACGCTCCCCCTGAAGCTCATCGATAATCTGGGCGTCACGGCCCGTCCCCAAGGTCGTTACGACCAGGGCCTGGGTCTCGCCACGCGTGAACAGTGCGGAGCCATGGGTACGCGGCAGCGCGCCAATCCGCACACTGATACCGCGAACCGTAGCGGTATCACGCCCATCGATGCGTGGATCTCCGGCCAGGATACGGCCGCGAACGATCTTCTTCTCTAGCGAAGACATCGCTCCCGAGACGTCCTGTGCCGGCCACTGGGCATCTTCCCCTTCGGCTAAACTGGCCACCAGGTCGGCCCGAATGGCGCTCAGCTCGGACTGGCGAGCAAGCTTGTCCTGGATCTGATAGGCCGCTGAAATGCGTCCCTCACCAGCCGCCTTGACAGCCCCGGCAAGGTCCTCGTCCACGGGCGTAGGTGCCCACGCCATTGGCGTGACAGCAACCTCGGCCGCCAGCGCCTTGATGTTCTCGATCACGACCTGCTGAGCATCGTGACCAAAGATCACGGCACCGAGCATAATCTCCTCGGATAACTGCTTCGCCTCAGACTCGACCATCAACACGGCATGCTCAGTACCTGCAACGACTAGATCCAGCTTAGAGTCATCCAATTGACTCCTGATGGGATTCAGGGCGTACTCGCCATCAATATAACCTACCCTGGATGCGCCGATCGGACCGGCAAAGGGGAGACCGGAAATCGCGACCGCAGCAGAGGCGCCAATCATGGCCGGAATATCGGGATCGACCTCCTTGTCCAGTGAAACCACTGTTGCAATGATCTGGACATCGTTACGATATCCTTTGGGAAACAACGGGCGTATCGGCCGGTCGATCAGGCGCGAAGTCAACGTCTCTTTCTCACTGGGACGACCTTCACGCTTGAAGAAACCACCCGGAATCTTGCCCGCCGAATAAGTCCGTTCCTGGTAGTTAACGGTCAGAGGGAAAAAGTCCCTGCCGGGAGCGGCCTCAGCCTTGCCCACGGCCGTCACCATGACGACAGTGTCGCCTATGCTGACCATGACAGACCCACTGGCCTGTCGGGCGATCTCTCCGGTCTCAATCGTTACGGTCTGGCTGCCATACTGAAATTCTTTTTTTAGCGGGGTCACTTTAGGTTCTCACTTCGATTTGGAAGGCGGCGCGATGATGCGACACCATAGGCGACGGGCAAGGCGCAAGCAGCCATCTGCCTGCGCTGGCATTACGAAATTGGGCGGGAGTTTTCAAGACTTAATGTCCCATCCAGGACGGAAGGTTTGCTGCTTACTTGCGCAACCCAAGTCTCGCTATCAGCGATTGATAACGACTGACGTCTTGCTTACGCAGATAGTCGAGCAACTTGCGTCGGCTGCTGACCATACGCAACAGGCCCTGTCTGGAATGGAAGTCGTGGATGTGCTCTTTGAAATGAGTGGTCAGCTGATCAATACGCGCGGAAAGCAGCGCCACCTGGACCTCAGGTGATCCGGTATCGCCCGGAGTCTGTTGATATTCGCTGACAAGCTGCGATTTTAGTTCGACGTTCAATCCCATGTTTTTTTCCTGATGACTTCGCTTCGGTTAATGTAAGGCGCATAATTCTATCTGCATATGGCCACTAGATACAAGACCCTTAGCGAACCTACTGTCATCGGGACGGAATATGCCCGCGCAGGACTTGCCTGGCAAGCGATGTGGGCGTGGTACAGATTTTAGTGGGGCGGCCTCTCTGAGGAGGCGCGAGCAGGCGTCAGGGCGCCCGTCCAAAACGGCGGGGGCCCACCTCAATCAGCTCTTGCCACGACTTTCCAGGCCGATACGACAATCGAGAGAGCCGCGCCAGAGACGGGCGATCTCCTTCCAATACTTCAATTTCCCCGGATCGGAAGCGATATCCACCCAACAATCCTGCCGACTCATAACTTGCTTGTCGTTGCTAGAAGCGCTCATATTCATGTCAGCCTCCGGGCCACCTGACCCATTCAACGTGTTGATACGATTCTGATTATCGGCCATTACCCTTAACACACGCTGAATATAGAAAATTTATCGCAGCCAAGCCCGGGCATTCCTGAACAAGCGCAACCAGGGGCCTTCCTCTCCCCAGGCCTCTGGATACCAGGAATGCTGAATGCTGCGAAAGACCCGCTCTGGATGCGGCATCATGATCGTGAAACGCCCATCCTGATTCGTAAAGCCCGTCAATCCCCCGAGCGAGCCATTGGGGTTCAACGGATAGCTCTCTGTAGCGCGCGCATAATGATCTACGTAGCGCAGCGCGGCTAAGGCATTGGTGGCCTCCGGCAACACGTCGTCACGATGCACGACCCGGCCCTCGCCGTGGGCGACAGCGATCGGCATGCGTGAACCCTCCATTCCAGAGAGAAACAGCGAGGCCGACGGCATCACCTCAACCATGACGAAACGGGCCTCAAACTGCTCCGACTGATTACGCACGAAATGGGGCCAGGCATCCGCCCCCGGGATCAACCCGGCAAGGCCGGACAACATTTGGCAACCATTACAGACACCCAGACCGAAAGTATCGGCCCGCTCGAAAAACCCGGCAAAGACATCCCTGGCACGCGGGTTATAGAGAATGGATTTTGCCCAACCCGCGCCGGCTCCCAGTACATCACCGTAGGAAAAACCACCGCAAGCCACCATGCCATGACAGTCGGAAAGGTCATCCCTACCGGTTAGAATATCGGTCATAGTCACATCGACACAGCAAAAACCAGCCTTGTCAAAAGCTGCCGCCATTTCGACATGGCCATTGACGCCTTGCTCGCGCAGCACGGCCAGACGCGGTTTCGCGCCCGTGGCGATGAACGGTGCCGCGACATCCTCCTCGCGGTCAAAACGGAGGCAAGGAATCATCCCGGGGTCTTCGGCATCGAGGATCCGGTCATGCTCCTGCTGCGCACAATCAGGATCATCACGCAGGGCTTGCATCCGCCAAGTCGTCTCGGACCAGACTCGCTGCAGACTGATCCGGTCATCGCCCAGAACCTCATGGCCACCCATGTGAAAGCTCATCCGACCATCCAGACGCAGATGTCCGATGGCATGGCAGCAGCCGCCCAGGCCGCCCTCCGCGAACCGCTTCATCACGGCATCCATCTGATCACGACGCGCCTGAATCACCGCGCCCAACTCCTCGTTGAAGAGTATCTTGGCCGGGTCACCACCGAGCCTGTCCAGTTCAATTTGGATACCGATTCTGCCGGCAAACGCCATCTCACAGAGCGTCGCGAACAGGCCGCCATCGGAGCGATCATGATAGGCCATGATCCGGCCTGCCTCGTTGAGGTCCTGAATGGCTGAGAAGAAGGCCGCCAGCAATTGGGGTTGTTCTATATCCGGCGCCTCCGGCCAGGTTTGACCGTAGACCTGGGTCAGGGCAGAACCGCCCATGCGGCATCGTCCCTGACCCAGGTCGATCAAGATGAGCTCGCTGTCGACAGCATCGCGCCGCAAATCAGGCGTGAGCGTCGATCGGGCATCAAGGACCGGAGCGAAGGCACTGACAACGAGGGTCAACGGAGAACGCATGACCTGCCGCTTGCCGCTCTGCTCCCAAACGGTGCTCATGGACAGAGAATCTTTGCCAACCGGAATAGCCAAACCCAAGGCGGGGCACAGATCGATCGCGACCGTGCGCACCGTATCAAACAAGGCAGCATCCTCCCCAGGCTGACCCGCGGCCGCCATCCAGTTTGCGGATAGCTTGATGTCACTGATTCGCCCGATACGCGCAGCGGCGATATTGGTCACGGCCTCGGCGATCGCCATACGGCCGGATGCCTCGGGATTCACGATAGCAACCGGCGCCCGTTCGCCCATGGCCATGGCCTCGCCGCGATAGCCGGAATAATCCGCCAGCGTCACCGCGACATCGGCAACCGGCGTCTGCCAGGGACCCACCATCTGATCCCGCGCAACCTGCCCGGTTACGCTGCGGTCCCCGATACTGATCAGAAACGTCTTGTCGGCGACGCCGGGGAGGCGCAAAACGCGACAGGCCGCCTCGTGGAGGTCAATCTTGGACAGATCGCCCCCTGCAAAGGTCTTGGTTTCGTGACAGACGTCACGCAGCATCCTGGGCGTCTCACCAAACAGCACCGACATGGGCATGTCGACCGGCCGGTCCTCGAAGACCGGATCGGCAACCTCAAAACGCTCGTCCTCGATCACTTCGCCGACAACCGCAAACGGACAACGCTCGCGATCGCAGAATGATTTGAAGAGGTCGAGGTTATCCTGTGCAACAGCTAGGACATAGCGTTCCTGGGATTCGTTGCACCAGATTTCCAGCGGCGTCATGCCGGGATCATCGAGCAGGATCCGGCGCAGATCGATACGCGCTCCACGGCTGCAATCATGGACCAACTCGGGCAGGGCATTCGACAGGCCACCGGCCCCGACGTCATGAATCGCGATGATCGGATTGGCATCGCCCATCTGCCAGCACCGGTCGATGACTTCCTGGCAACGCCGCTGCATCTCCGGATTGCCGCGCTGCACCGACGAAAAATCGAGTTCAGCATCCTGACTGCCGCCAACCATGGAGGAGGCAGCGCCACCACCCAGGCCGATCTTAAGCGCCGGGCCTCCGAGCACGACCAAACTAGCGCCGGGCGGTATAGCGTCCTTATCGACATGTTCGGGCTCGATCGCACCGATGCCGCCCGCCACCATGACCGGTTTGTGATAACCACGCAACTCGGCGCCTGTTCCGGTATCGATCTCGGCCTCGAAAGTACGAAAGTACCCGCATAGGTTGGGCCGTCCGAATTCATTATTGAAGGCGGCCGCGCCGATAGGGCCAGACGTCATGATATCCAACGCGGAGGCCATCCGCGGCGGCCGCCCGAAGGATTTTTCCCAAGGCCGCAAGGCCCCGGTCAGGCGTAAATTGGAAACCGAAAAGCCGCAGAGCCCGGCTTTTGGGTGCGCCCCACGACCGGTGGCGCCCTCATCCCTGATCTCACCACCCGAACCCGTCGCGGCCCCGGGAAAGGGCGCGATCGCAGTCGGATGATTATGAGTCTCAACCTTGATATTGAAGGCCGAGGAGCGCGCCGTCTCGCCGTAAACCCGCGAGTCCGGATCCGGGAAAAATCGCCGAATTTCGGGCCCCGCGACCACGGCGGCATTATCATGATAAGCCGATAATACGCCCTCGGGGGCAACCGCCATTGTATGGCGTATCATGCCGAACAAACTCTCCTCCCTGGCCTCCGCGTCGATCCGCCAAGAGGCATTGAAGATCTTGTGGCGACAGTGCTCGGAATTGGCTTGGGCGAACATCATAAGCTCGGCGTCGACGGGATCCCGGCCTAGCTCGGTGAATCTCTTGAACAGATAATCGATCTCGTCCTCGCTTAGCGCGAGCCCGAGTTCGGTGTTAGCGCATTCCAGCGCAATCCGGCCATCTGCCTTCAGTGGAATAGCCCGCGATGGCCCTGGCTCGGCATGCAGGAACAACGCATCCAGGTCGGCATCCGGTGATAGCGCGACCTCTGTCATGCGGTCATGGATCAATGTCGCCACGGCCTGCCGCTCGCCCCCGTCCAGCGCCCGCCAGCCCTCGACGGATACCGTGTAGAGCACGGCGCGTTCGATCCGCCTGACCTGAGTCAAACCGCAGATATGGGCGATATCGGTAGCCTTGGTCGACCACGATGACACCGTGCCCGGTCTCGGCGTAATCAGAATGGATTCACCAACGGAGGTCGCTGACCCATTCTTGCGCGGACAGTCCAGTAGGTCCCTCAAGACCTTGAGGGCGCCCTCATCGAGCGCTTCAGCCGTATCGACGAGGTAACGATAGCCCGCCGTCAGCGAGATCAGGTCCGGTACGATCTCGCGCAGGCGGGCCATAAGCCGTTGTCTGCGAAACAGTGAAAGCGCTTCTTTCCCGGACAAGGTCAGGAGCATGGATATATCCTCCGCAGCCCGGCGCCCCCGGTCCGATCGCCGTCCACGACCTTCAATCGGCGTTCCCTGCGAAACCAAGCTCGATTCCCAAACGGGCCGCCACCGCCTCATAGGCCTCAACGACCCCGCCCAGGCCCTGGCGAAAGCGATCCTTGTCGAGCCGCTCACGGGTTTTCTGGTCCCATAGACGGCAACCATCGGCCGTAAATTCGTCGCCCAACATCAGTCCACCGCCGAAGCGACCGAACTCCAGTTTGAAATCCACGAGCAGGATGCCGGCGTCTAGGAACAGTTGTTTGAGGACATCATTGACCTCGAAACTCAGTCGCTTCATGACCGCGACCTCGTCATCGCTGGCCCAATCGAAAGAACGAATGTGATATTCGTTGATCATGGGGTCATGCAGGGCGTCATTCTTAAGAAAGAACTCGAAGGTGGGCGGGGCAAGGTCCATGCCGTCTTCGACCCCCAATCGCTTGCAGATACTCCCGGCAGCGATATTCCGCACGACACATTCAACCGGGATCATATCCAGACGCTTGACCACTGAGTCGGTATCGGACAACAGTCGATCGAAATGCGTGGCGATACCGGCCCGCTCCAAGTGACTCATGACAAAGGCATTGGTGAGATTGTTCACCATGCCCTTGCGCGCCAATTGTTCGCGTTTTTCGCCATCGAACGCGGAGGTATCGTCCCGAAACTGTAGGACGAGGCGATCCGGGTCAGATGTTTCGAGAACGGTCTTTGCCTTACCGGAATAGAGTTCACCAAGGATTTGCATTCGATTGCCTCAAAATTAAATGTAACTATTCAGCTTATAGCTAAAAACTGGCCCTAGTTGAGTACGTGACTATCATGTAAGTGACAAGCACCTTTTCTTGATGACCATCATCTCGCGGCCTGTCACTTGATTCCACTCACTCCAGATCAGGGAGCCAGCCCGGGCGGCAGGGCCTCGCCGTCCCCAGAGCGGGGAATATCCGTTTTACCTTCCGGGGACCCACGCGCCAAAATATCCTCCGGCACGTCCATTTCATCACTGGTATGCGGTACGCTCAACCCTTCTGGGACCATGAGTGGAGGCCCCATACGACTATTCATATAGGGCTGGACACTCGTTTGGCTGCAAGCGACATTGAGCGTGACGCAAAGGCAGGCCACCGACCCCATCCGCCACCAAATTCCGCGATGCTCCATCACAGTAAACCGGCCTCGGACAGGGCCACCTTGAGCTGCGGTCGAAAGGTCTCAGACAGTGGCGTCAGGGGCAGGCGAATGCCCGTGCCAATGCGTCCCATCTCATGCAATGCCCACTTCACCGGGATCGGGTTGGCCTCCAGGAAGAGGCCTCGATGCAATGGCTGCAAACGATCGTCGATACGCCTAGCTTCATCGCCATCCCCGGCCAGCGCCGCGTCGCACATGACCCGCATTTCTTTCGGCATGACGTTGGCCGTCACGGAGATGACGCCCTGACCGCCTTCGAGCATGAAGGCCATGGCCGTGATGTCGTCGCCACTCAGTAGCAGAAAATCGCCACCACACAGGCGCCTAATCTCTCGAAGCCGATCGAGATCTCCAGTGGCCTCTTTAATTCCGAGGATGCGTTCGTGGGCAGACAATCTCACGACGGTCTCTGGAAGCATATCACAGGCAGTACGGCCAGGAACGTTGTAGAGGATCTGCGGGATATCCACCGCCTCGGCGACAGCCCAATGATGACGATAGAGGCCTTCCTGGGTCGGTTTGTTGTAATAAGGCGTCACCAGCAGACAGGCATCGGCGCCTGACTCGCGCGCGCAGCGCGTTAGCCTGATGGCCTCGGTAGTCGAGTTGGCACCGGTCCCGGCGATGACCGGGATACGGCCAGCCACCATCTCGACCGTACGCCGAATCAGAGCGCAGTGCTCGGCCTCATCGAGCGTGGCCGACTCACCTGTAGTCCCGACCGAAACGATAGCAGTAGTCCCTTGCATGCAATGCCAGTCGACTAATGCCTGCAACGAAGCATCGTCCACCGCGCCATCGTCATGCATGGGCGTGACCAGCGCCACGATACTGCCACGAAACATGTCAACCTCCACCACGAAAAAGCCCATCTTACTGGGGCGGAAGGGCATTGACAACAGAGTTTTATGGCTCAAAAAGACTGCCGAAGAAAAAGGGGAGGCACATGGCCTCCCCTTCCGTACTTCACTATGGAGCGCCCGGTTAGAGCAACATGAATGACCAATCGAGAATGTAGGTGGTGAAATTCTCGGAACCCGACAAATTGGACCTGTTCAACTCCAGGGTCAAGGCATTAGTATCATCAAGGTCATACCTTAGAACAACGACATGATGCTTGGATTCCTGACGTCCCAGTATCTCGAAATACTTGTCGACATTGCCGGCACTGGCGTCGAACGTAAGCGACTCATAACGATACCCGACCTTGACCTGCTCGAGCACCCGGTAGCCAAATTGCGCATAGTAGGCCGTCGCGGTATGGCTGTCACCGCCCACGGCGGTTGACGGATCGTTCTTGAGGTTGTAATACTCGGCCGTGACATCGAAGACGTCATTATCGTAGTGGACATCGCCACCAAGCACGGTCTGATCAAACAACGTGCCGCCGGTCGAAGTCAGCGTGGTGCCTGCGGTTCCCGCCTCAACGGCGGCATTACGCATACCAAACAGGGCCAGCCTGAGCGGCTGCCCAGCGTAGGCATAGCTCAACCGACCCACCATAGTCTTGCCGTCGCTACCGTCCCCGGCGTTACCAAGACCGATCTCGCAACCGCAATTCTTGGTCCCCGAAACATATGCAGTGGTATCCAGCGAGGTACTGTTGCCCAGGCTAGCCTCATAGCTGAAACCGCTCCCGAGCCGTCCCTCGGCCATGACGCCAATCATGTGCATCGGCAAAATCGCGGCCTCACCATCTTCGAAGTCGATAAAGGACGGGCGCGACACCGAGGGTTGCAACAGAACACCATGGTGAAAATTACGATTCCAGTATCCCAGAGGCGCGTGGAAACGTCCTGCGGCCAGTGAAAAGGCCGGGTTGAAGTCCCGTTTGACCCAAAGACGTTCGACGTCGAGCACAACGCCGTCGGCGGTGTTCTCGTAGACGAATTCAAAGAATCCGGTGGTGTTCTCGGTGATCTGCTGGCGGGCGAAGAAATCCAAGCCTCCGAGCGCAAAACCCGAGGTATCCCCCGTCTTGTCCGACCCCGACCATTTCACATCGCCAAACGCCCCTAACTCCAGGGCCATGGCGGATGTTGGCAGACTGGACGCCACGGCCAGAGCAAGCCCAAACATTCCTGTCATTATCTTTCGCATATTGAAACCTTCCTCTCTCTTGATCAAACCGTCACTCACTGAGTGCGGCCGGTTCATTGGACCTGCAGCAGAACGGACACCGAATCATCCACGGAGCCACTGTCTATATAACCCAGCCGTCCCGGCTTACCCGCAACCCATTTTTTAACAGCGGCGGCGCCGTCCAACGACTTGGGCGGCGTCCCCTTGCCGGTAAAGATGCGTTTGGCCCAATAGGCCTTCACTTGCGCCTTGTTCTTGCCCACGACCTTTTTATAGAACTCATCGCGGACTGCGCTTCCACCAGGGAGGTCAATGACCTCAGCACGGGTTCCGTCGCTAAACGCAGTTACCTTCCCTAGATATAAATCCTTCACCTGGTGCTGAGTCAGACCACCGGCAGAAGTGCCTGGGTGTCCAATGACCGCGATACCCGCCTGAGCGAAAGACATCGCGCCAAGCAGGCAGCAAGTCAGCAGCAGGCGTCCATATTTGAAACTCATATTGTTCATACTCCCTCCACTTTATAGAAAAGGGGACAGCCGCTAGACAGCGGCGCTCTGTCCCCAGGTAACGAATGCACTTCCCCGCATCCATTTTTTAATCCATTTAGATCGTGAAACGGCTCACTCGATTCTCGAGAAGTCCTACCTGCTCGCCAACCACCGAACTGGCCCCGGCAAGCAAATCCGTATCCGATGCTGATTCGCTCGCCACCGTATTGATGTGGGAAAGGCTCCGATTAATTTCCTCTGACACCGTCAGTTGCTGTTCGGCAGCACAGGCAATTTGAGTATTCATCGTGCTGATCTGCTCGACGGACTGCATGATGTCCTCCAGAGAGTGTCCTGTTTCCTCTGACTGGTGGACCGCATCCGTTGCCCGCTGCTGGCCACGCTGCATGGCCAGTACGGCTGCCTGCGCGCCCTTCTGAAGCTTTTCGATAATGACGTGGATCTCGCCCGTGGAATCATGGGTACGCTTGGCAAGCGTCCGAACCTCATCCGCCACCACCGCGAAACCGCGTCCCTGTTCGCCGGCACGAGCCGCCTCGATCGCGGCATTGAGCGCTAGCAGATTGGTCTGTTCGGTAATATCGCGGATCACCGACAACACGGCGCCGATATTTTCGCTATCCATGGCCAGCGCGTTGATGACATCGGCCGCTGCCTCGACCTCGTGGGCGAGTTCATTGATCGTGGAGCCACCCATTGCGACGATCTCGCCGCCGGCACGTGCGCCCTCATTTGCAGACTGCGCCGCATTGGCGGCCTCGTCGGCATGTCGCGCAACCTCTTGCACGGAGACGGTCATCTCACTCATGGCGGTCGCGACCCGATCGATGTCGTCCTGCTGCTGCTTGATGGAGCCACGTGCCTTTCCCGAGATGCGATCCATCTCCTGAGAGGAGGTCTGCATGCTGTCGGCGGACTGAGATATCTCCAGGATCAATCCGTGCAGGTGGTCGATAAAGGTGTTGAAATGCTGCACCAGAACGCCGACTTCATCGGAGTGGGGGTACTCAAGTCGCTTGCGCAAATCCCCCTTGCCCGAGGCCATTTCCTTGAGCGACCCAGCGACATCAAGAATATTGCGTCTGATCGCGCTGCCGATAAAGTGGCCAAAGACACCGAGTAAGACGGCCAGAACCACCGTCATCGCCAGACCCCAGATCAGCGCGTTCCGCGAGGCCGAGATTGCCCCAGCTATGGAGCCCGTGAAAGCAGTGTACGCATCCGCGCGAAAATCCTTCAGATTCGCGATCAGGCTTTCGCGCATCATCTGCTGCTTGGCGACGCGATCGCCGATCGACCCAAAATCCACAGTGCCGTCCACCATTCCTTTGGACAAGGCTTGCGCTGCCGTGAAGTAATCGTCAAAGCGCGCTCTTAGCCTGGCAGCCGTAGCGGCGGACCGCTTGTCCACCGTACCGATTTCCTCCAAAGTGCTATCCAACTGCCTGGCCATCGCCCCGGCATTGGCGAGCATGTCCTCGTCACCGGCGGCGGCGGCATTGTTGAGCGCCTCATCAACCCGCGTCAACAGCGTCTTCGCCTCATCGGCCTTTTGCAAGACCGGATAGGATACATCCCTAAGCTCGTCGAGGCGCTTGGCATTCGACGTGCTCACTGCGTAATTGAAACCGAGATAGACCACGAAACCCACCACACCCACGGCTACAACCAAAAATATCTTGTAGCGCACGGACAAACTCGCAAACAATTGCATGGCAATTCCCCGTTTTACATTCAAACCATGAGGGTTTCATCGGAACATAATAATAAAACTTGAGCATTTCGCAACACTTATATACGAGTGCGACAGGGTTGCGCCGCCGAAGGGGATCGGGCGGCTTAGCGGAGGGCTCGGGTATCAGCGCGCGTTGACGGCCGCGATACCGAGTTGGAGATCAGCCTGAATGTCCTCAATGGCCTCGAGTCCGACCGCGACACGAACGAGACCATCGTTGATTCCCGCCTCAAGACGGGCCTCGGGTGTCAGTCGACCGTGGGTCGTCGTCGCAGGGTGTGTGATTGTTGTCTTGGCGTCGCCAAGGTTGGCCGTCACCGAGACCATGCGCGTGGCATTAATGAATCGCCAGGCGCCGTCACGTCCACCCGCGACCTCAAACGCCAACAGACCGCCAAAAGCGGACTGCTGCCGCTTGGCCAGTTCAAATTGGGGGTGATCGGGCAGACCCGCATAGAACACCTTGCGAATACCGGACTGTTCCCGTAACCAGCGCGCCAGGTGCAGCGCGTGCTCGCTGTGCGCGCGCATACGCAGCGCCAAGGTCTCGAGGCCCTTCATGAAGATCCAGGCATTAAACGGACTCAAACAGGTACCGGCCGTACGCAGATAGCCATAGACCGCGTCGCCGACGAGCTGTTCATTACCCACGACAGCGCCGCCAACACAACGCCCCTGTCCATCAATATATTTGGTTGCAGACACGACGACAATATCCGCGCCCAGCTCAAGCGGTCGCTGCAAGGCGGCCGTACAGACCGTGTTGTCAGCGACAAGCAGGCAGTCGTTTCGATGCGCTAGCTCAGCCAGCGCACCAATATCGGCGATCTCAGCCAGCGGATTTGCCGGGGTCTCGATAAAGAACATGCGCGTCTCCGGCTCAACCGCATCTGCCCAGGCTTGAAGGTCGGTCAAAGGAACCCTAGTGGTCCGGATATCGAAACGGCTCAGGTAATTTTCGAACAACACGGTCGTGCTGCCGAATACGCCGTTTGCAAGCACGACATGATCGCCCGCCTTGAGCAGCGCCATACAGGTTGCGAGTATCGCTGCCATACCGGAACCCGTTGCGACACAAGACGCGCCCCCCTCGAGCACAGCTAAACGGCGCTCGAAGGCATTGACGGTTGGGTTCGTGAAACGCGAGTAGATATTGCCGGCCTCCTGGCCCGAGAACCGGGCGGCCGCCTGTTCAGCGCTGTCAAAGATAAAGCTCGATGTCGTAAAGATCGGATCGCACTGTTCACCCTCTGCGGTACGACGCTGCCCCGCGCGCACGGCCAAGGTCTCTAACTGTCCACCCTGCTCTGATCGATCACTCATTTCATCACCCTGGTACCGAACGACTACAAACCGGATACATCAATCCGTGGCGCCATGCCCGCCCCAAGCTTAGCGCTGTCCTGTCTGGCCTTACTCAAATCATCCAGATAAGCCTCGTCGACATCTCCGGTGACGTACTCTCCATTGAAACACGAAGTATCAAAGGACTTGATCCGCGGATTACCCTTTCCCACTGCATCAATAAGGTCATCCAGGTCCTGGTAAATTAAGTAGTCAGCACCGATCTCTCGACAGATATCTTCGGTGCTCAGGTCGTTCGCGATGAGCTCCGTCGACGTCGGCATATCGATCCCGTAAACGTTGGGATAACGTACAGGCGGCGCCGCGGAAGCAAAATAGACCTTGCGCGCACCGCTCTCACGCGCCATCTCAACAATCTGCCGCGAGGTCGTGCCACGCACGATGGAATCATCAACCAACATGACGTTTTTGTCCCGGAACTCGATGTCGATGACGTTGAGCTTCTGCCGCACGGACTTCTTGCGTAGCTTCTGACCTGGCATGATAAAGGTTCGGCCTATGTAACGATTCTTGATAAAACCTTCCCGATAGTTGACACCCAGGCTGGTAGCCAGCGCCAACGCGGCCGTGCGACTGGTATCCGGGATAGGGATCACGACATCAATATCATGATCAGGGAAATCCCGGCGGATCTTATCTGCAAGCTTCTCGCCCATTCGCAGGCGCGCCTTGTAGACATAGATATCATCGATTATGGAATCCGGACGGGCCAGATAGACATATTCAAAGATACAGGGGCTATGGGTCGGGTTGTCCGCACATTGCTGCGTTGAAACCTGGCCTTCCATGCTGATGAACACGGCCTCTCCCGGCGCAATATCGCGAATCAACTCGAAACCCAAGACGTCAAGAGCGACGCTCTCGGACGCGATCATGAATTCAGTACCGTCCTTGGCCTCTCGCTTGCCAAAGACGATGGGCCTAATACCGTAAGGGTCCCGAAACGCCAGCAACCCATAACCCGTAATCATTGCAACAGCCGCGTATCCACCCCGGCATCGGCGATGTACGCCACGCACGGCCGTGAAGATATCGTCTTTATCGATCCGCACCTTATTGGCCTTTTGCAACTCATGAGCCAGGACGTTCAGCAAGACCTCTGAATCGGAGTCGGTATTGATATGGCGCCGATCTTCGATGAAAAGTTCCTCTTTGATCTGCTCGGCATTGGTCAGATTACCGTTATGCGCCAACGCGATGCCATAGGGCGAATTCACGTAAAACGGCTGCGCCTCGGAAGAGGCCGATGAACAACCCGCCGTCGGATAGCGCACATGCCCAATCCCACAATGCCCCTGCAGGCTAATCATATGAGATGTCTTGAAGACATCGCTGACCAGTCCGTTCGCCTTGCGCAGATAAAGCCTGTTATCCGCGCTGGTCATGATCCCTGCAGCGTCCTGACCACGGTGCTGCAACACCATGAGACCATCGTAGATCGACTGATTGACGTTGGATTTACAAACCAAACCGATGATGCCACACATCACCAAACCTCTTCATGTAGTGAAACGGTGCAGGCCTTATGTCACAGGCCATGAATCAAGCATCCCTGCCCCCTTTTCGCCTAAGGTCGGCGGCGGCGCGAGGCGGGCTCGCAGATCGGCCGGCAGGCGGGCCTTGGCCCAGCCGCCCAACTGACGATAGTAATCCCCGACCACGGACCCCCGCCAACCCGTTTGATCGGCCAACGGCGTCAGATCCGCTAGCGCAATGAAGACCACGCCGACCACGACACCCCTGAGCGCCCCGAAGGCGCAACCGAGTAAACGGTCGAGAGACCCCAGCTTACTGGCGCGTATCAGCAACGTCAGTAAACGATTGATCAACGCAAATACAATTAGCGAACCCAGAAACAAGACCAGGAAGGCTGACAGCTGACGCAGCGAGCCGGTGCTGATGAGCGCCACCAAATGACCGGAAAGCTCACCGGAATAATGTTGTGCCAGCCAAAATGCCAGGACCCACGCAACCAGCGACAACACCTCACGGACCAAACCTCGAAACAACCCCAACACTGAGGACAGAATCAATACGCCCAGCAGGCCGTAGTCAAGCAAACTGAAGTCGGCCGCGTTCATCGGGCCCCGGAAGCAACAGGTCGATTCAGAACCAAGCCCTTGAGCTTCATCTTGACCAGCAACTCATGCCGCATGACTTCTGCCTTCTCCTTACGCTTCACGGGACCGGCCCATACTCGGCTGACGGTCTTGCCGGAAGCGATCGTGTCCGTGAAGACCAGCGCGGGAAAACCCGCCTTACTCATCCGCATCTGCAAGGCGCGAGCATTGGCGTCATTACCAAAACTACCTACCTGAACGACCCAAGCGGCTCCGTTCTCGGACAATGGCTTTGAGGGTACTGCGGCGGCCTGTTGAGTATGCGGCTTGGGTGATGGCGTCGACTTCGGCGGCGCAGAAACCTTTGGTATCGTCTTTGCGTTATCGGCCGACACGGGTATTCCGGGACGCGATACCCGCCTTTTTTGACCGTCGATAGCCGTAAATCGAGGCCGCTGTGCGGCAATATCAGCCTCGATATCCGCGTGCGGCACTACAATCGGCTCGGGAACGGGCAGCGGCAATACCTCTACTTTCAAGCCCTCAGGCTGAGGAGGAATATTCGTTTCTTCGATCGCCCGCCCCGGATCGTGACTTAGGTCAAACACGGCGGGAATGATGATCGCAGCCAACGCCAACAACACGACCCCGCCCAGCAATCGCTGATACAGGGGGTGGACATCATGTGGCCGGGACTCTCCAGAATCGTTCATGACCGAATATTGTACCTCAATGCGCGGGTTCAGGAAGTGGCTGTTTGGAACACATCATGCGGCCATTCAAAGCGTCCAAAGCCGCCGCAATGGTATAGAAGGAACCCAGCACCACGATACGGTCCTGAACATCCGTCTCGAAAAGGGCCTTTTCAAGGGCCTCACCGACCGAGTCGTGCGAGTGCGCCTCGACACTATTCGCTACCTCGGTAAGACACGTGTGAAGCTCCGTGCAAGACAGTCCTCTGGCAACCGATAGACCGGCGCAATACCACGCGTCGACAAGACCGGAAAGGGTCTCGACAACGGCCGCGACGTCCTTATCCGCGAGCATCCCAAAGACGGCCAAGGTGCGTCCCGAGCCGGGTTGTCGGACCAACGCGTCCGCCAGCGCACGCGCGGCCTGGGGATTGTGACAGACATCCAGGACGATCTCGACCCCGTCGCAACGTATCTGCTGAAAACGGCCCGGGATCGCGCACGACCGCAGCCCCTCAATAATCGCCTCTGAGGTAAAAGCAGCCTTATCGAGAGCATCCAACACCATCAACACACCCGCCGCATTGGCAAGTTGATGGTCGCCGATCAATGCGGGGCGAGGCAGATCCGTAAGGGTCGTATCACCTCTGGTCCAGGCCCAACCCGCGCCGTCCATACGGAACCGGAAATCAGGGCCCGCCTGATAGAGCGTGGCGCCCATTTGCTCAGCCATCGCTGCAATCGCGGTCGGCGGCAGCGGATCCGCACAGACGGCCACCGCCCCCTTGCGCATAATACCCGCCTTCTCCCGGGCAATGGCCTCCCGATCCGATCCCAACCAATCAATGTGATCGATATCGAGCGCGGTGATTAAGGCCACGTCGGCATCGACGAGATTGACGGCGTCAAGGCGCCCACCCAGGCCGACCTCAAGGATAGCAATGTCGACTCCGGCGGCGCCGATGATGTCGATGGCGGCCAGCGTGCCAAATTCGAAATAGGTCAGAGAGATATCGCCTCGGGCCGCATCAATACGCGCAAAAGACTCGCAAAAGTCGTCCTCGGAAGCCTCATGGCCCTCAATTCGGACCCGCTCGGTATAACGCTGAAGGTGCGGTGAGGTATAGACGCCGACACGCCTTCCGGCGGCCCGTAGCATGGTCTCAAGCATGGCCACGCTGGACCCCTTGCCGTTGGTGCCGGCAACACTCACTACCTGAGGAGCGGGTCTGCCCAGCCCCAGGCGCGTCGCAACGGCACCGATCCGCTCAAGCCCAAGATCGATCTCGGCGAGATGCAAACCGGTCTGCCAGTCCAACCACTCGTGGAGTCGATGAAAGCGCATAAACGGGCTCGGACAGTGGCCCATACGGGCAGTGAGTCAGGAAACGAGGTAAGGAGCCTGCGGACGCCCGACGATCATGTGACCTGATCGGTCTTGGCCGATTCGGGGTCCTCGCCTAAAGCCTCCGCCGGCGTTTCTTCATCGGCCCTCAAGTTCCGAGGCAGATCCGCCTCCGGGGGGCGCCGATGGGTCAACTGAGCAATGATGCTGGCTAGTCGGTTGCGCATATCCCTACGCGACACGATCATATCAACGGCGCCATGTTCGAGCAGAAACTCTGCGCGCTGAAAACCGGCTGGCAAGGTCTCTCGCACTGTCTGCTCAATGACGCGTGGTCCGGCGAAACCGATCAAGGCATTAGGCTCAGCGACATTGATGTCGCCAAGCATGGCAAGCGAGGCCGAGACCCCGCCCATAGTCGGGTCGGTCATGACCGAGATATAAGGCAGCCCCGCCGCTCGCATCCGAGCCAGTGCCGCACTGGTCTTGGCCATCTGCATAAGCGAGATCAGGGCCTCCTGCATGCGGGCCCCTCCGCTCGCAGAAAAACAGACAAGAGGCAGGGAACGGTCGAGACAGAGGTTGACGGCCCGCACAAAGCGTTCGCCGACCACAGAGGCCATGGATCCCCCCATAAAGCGGAACTCGAAGGCCACGGCAACCACGGACAGGCCCTGCACCTTGCCGATCATGGCGATCAAGGCATCCTTTTCATCGGTGTCCTTCTGAGCTCGGGTCAAACGATCCTTGTATTTCTTGCTATCGCGAAACTTGAGCACGTCGACGGGCTCCAGGTTGGTCCCGACCTCGCTCCTGGGCTCGCGATCAAGAAAGGTCTCGAGACGACGTCGCGCACCCATACGATGATGAAATTCGCACTTGGGACAGACTTGAAGATTGCGCTCGAGTTCGTCCTGATAGAGGACCTCGCCACAGCCCTGGCACTTGGTCCAGAGCCCCTCTGGGATGGACTTCTTAGGTCCTCCCTCGGTGCGGATCTTAGAGGGCAACAACATTTCGAACCAACTCATATTCGTCTCGACTCCTGCTTAATTTCCGCTATCCATTACCGGCATCGTCCATGGCCTTGCGCATTTCCCGCAAGACTCGGTCGATCTCAGGCCCAATCTCACCCGGTCGATCCTCATGATCCGCGACGACCTGTACAAGCCGACTGCCCACGACGACCCCGTCGCTCAAGCGGGACAGTCGGGATGCGGTATCTGCGTCACGAATCCCGAAACCGACGACAAGCGGTAGCGTGCAATGCTCGCGGATCTGATCCAGACGCGCCGCCACGGCATCGATATCCAGGTGCCCCGCTCCGGTCACCCCTTTCAAGGAGACATAATAGATAAATCCGGACGCCGAAGTGGCCACCCGTTCGATGCGCTCACCCGGACTCGTGGGCGCAATCAGGAAGACCGGGTCCAAGTCTGCGCCGCGCAAGGCACCAATATATTCCTCGCCCTCTTCAGGCGGCAGATCCACAATGATCGCGCCATCGGCGCCGGCCTCTGCGGCCGTCTGCGCAAACCGCTCGTAGCCCATGACTTCAAGCGGATTCAAATAACCCATGAGCACAACGGGCGTCGCAGCATCCCGCTTCCGGAACTCGCGCACCATGCCAAAGACATCCGCAAGCCCGACACCATGGCGAAGGGCGCGTTCGCAGGCCCTTTGAATCACGGGACCCTCGGCCATCGGGTCGGAAAACGGAATACCCAGTTCGATGACATCGGCGCCGGCCTCGACCATGGTATGCATGAGCGACGCCGTCATACTCGGCTCAGGGTCACCGGCCGTCAAAAAGGGAATCAGGGCCTTTCTACCCTGGGATCGCAAGGTCTCGAAGCGCGCCGCAAGCCTGCTCATATTTTGATTCCGTCGATGGCGGCCACGGTATGAATATCCTTGTCGCCACGCCCGGAAAGACTAACGACAATGATCTCTTCCGGAGACATCTCGCGAGCCAATCTGGCTGCATAGGCCAGGGCGTGACTGGATTCCAGCGCCGGCATGATGCCCTCGTTTCTAGTCAGATCATGGAAAGCCGCGAGCGCCGCCTCATCATCAATCGCGTCGTAATGGACGCGACCGATGTCTTTGAGCCAGGCATGCTCCGGCCCAACACCGGGGTAATCGAGCCCTGCCGAGACCGAATGAGTCTCGACGATTTGGCCATCGTCGTCGGTCATGAGATAGGTCCGATTGCCGTGCAATACGCCAGGGCGTCCCGTACAGAGCGGCGCTGCGTGATGACCACTGGCCAGTCCTTCGCCCGCAGCCTCTATCCCATACATACGAACATCGTCGGCCAGGAAGGGATAAAACAACCCGATGGCGTTGGAACCGCCGCCAACACAGGCCACGAGCGCATCAGGGAGACGACCAGCCTGCTCAAGGATCTGAGCACGCGCCTCGCGGCCGATCACAGCCTGAAAGTCGCGCACCATAGCCGGATAGGGGTGAGGACCGGCGGCGGTGCCAATGATATAAAAGGTGTCATCGATACGAGTCACCCAATCCCGCATGGCCTCGTTCAGGGCGTCCTTGAGCGTCTGCGACCCGGCCACAACCGGCACGACCTCGGCACCCAACAGACGCATGCGATAGACATTGATCGCCTGACGCTTAATGTCCTCGGCGCCCATATAAACCACGCACTCCATCCCGAAACGGGCCGCGACCGTGGCTGTAGCCACGCCATGTTGACCAGCCCCGGTCTCGGCGATGACCCGACGCTTCCCCATACGCCGGGCCAACAGGGCCTGTCCGACGGTGTTGTTGATCTTGTGAGCCCCCGTGTGGTTGAGGTCCTCGCGCTTGAGATAGATGCGCGCGCCGCCGAGCCGTTCGGTCCAGCCGCGGGCGAAATACAGGGGTGACGGACGACCCACGAATTGGCGCAGATCATCATCAAGTTCAGCAATGAATTCGGGATCCCTGAGATAACGCTCATAGGCCTCCGTCAGCTCAGCAAGCGGGGCCATGAGCGTCTCGGCGACGAAGCGCCCGCCATAACGGCCAAAATGCCCGCCGGCATCCGGTTGATGGGCATAATCAGGGGTCGAAACACCCGCTTTTGAGTTCACTTCATTCAAATACATTCACTCCGATCCGCCGCTCTCACGGCCTCGACAAAACCCGCTATGCGCGCGGCATCCTTGACGCCGGGCGCCGACTCGACACCGCCGCTGACATCCACCGCCCATGGCCGCAACCGCTCGACAGCGGCACAGACATTGTCGGGGTTCAGCCCTCCGGCAAGGATTATAGGCGTTTTCAGATCACTCGGCACCTGTGACCAATCAAAGACCTCACCCGTACCGCCCGGAACGCCGGCGCGATAGGTATCAAGCAGCATGCCTAGCGCCGAAGGATAACCATCGATTCCCGCCCGAGGGTCCACACTGGCTCGCATCCTCAAGGCCTTGATATAAGGCCTGCCAGGGCGCTCGCAATCCGCAACCGCCTCCGCGCCGTGAAACTGCAGGAGATCAATCGAAACCCGCGCCAGCACGTCCCCAATCAGGCCCATCTCGGCATCGACGAACAGGCCCACAGTCGTCACGAACGGCGGCAAGGCCGCGCAAATCTCGGCGGCCCGATCAACGCTGACATGGCGTGGACTGTCCGGATAGAAGACGAGACCGATAGCATCTGCTCCCGCATCCGCAGCGATCAACGCGTCCTCGACGCGTGTGATCCCGCAGACCTTGATCCGGGTGCGCCGCCGCTTGATCATCTATGACCCCCATCAATCCATTCGCGCGCGGCGGGAATGAAATGGGTCACGCCCTCAATGATACCTGCGCAGTAGTTACCATTCATACCCATGAACCCACCCGCCGCCATGTATAGACGATCGACCTTGCCGCTGTCTCGCAAGGCGTTCAGGGCCGTATCACGGACCTCGCGGCCCGCATTGCGCACCAGCACAGCCTGGTGGCCGCTGCAAAGAACCGGCAGGTCGTTCCCGCTGTCACCAGCAAAGACCAGGCGCCGCTCGTCTACGGTCAACCGCCGCATCAAAAACTCCACTGCATGCAGCTTGGTCGCGCTGGCAGGTAACAGGTCGAGCAGTCCCACGCCGGCAGTCTCGTCCACGCTCCAGACCAAGCAATAACGGACCCCCAAGCCGTCCAACCGATCCCGAACGAGGGTCAGCAGAGGGGCGATTTCATGTTCCAGGTCGACGAAGAAACTCAGCTTGTGTGTATTTTGGCGATCCGGCGGTTGCAAGAGGATGCCTTCGATCTGCGCCAGATGCTCCATGAGGTCGGCATGCCTTAGCGTCCCCCAGTCACCGCCGATTTCGCGCGTCCATTCAGTGACGGCGCCCCAAGCCTCTTCGCTACGTCCATAGATCGTGGTCCCGACGTCCCCGACCGCGAAATCAGGCACCGGCAGACCGTACTCCTCGATCGCGGCATCAATCAGGTCGATATGACGGCCAGATACATAGGCAAGACAGACCTCCGGGCGAGCAGCCAGCTCGCGAAACAAAGGCCTTGCCGAGGGGGATTCTTCAGCCGCTCCGTTAGGGATGACCGTCCTGTCGAGATCACAACATAACAGTAAGGCAGGACGGGCTAAGCTGCCATGTCTCAATGGCTCAACCCTTCATTTTCGACGGCGGGATGCCGGGGCGGCATCTGCAGATAATAGCCCTGCGCCTTGAGATCCGCCATGACGCGAATCACATCCGTTTGGGCAAGGCGGCGTTCGGCATGAAGCTCAAGGCGCATGACCTCTTCAAGCTTGCCGAGCAGGCGGATCAAGGATTCAGGAACCGCCTCAAGGGGCTCGTCCCCAGCCCGCACGTAAAGATAGCTGTCGGGCTGCTTATGCCCCTTATAGATCACGCAATCCATGAAGACTACCGGGTGTTGCCGTTCAGGGCACATGGGCAATTATTCGCGCCCAAGGCCGCAAGGATGACACATTACGACTACCGACCAGGAAATTGGTCGGGGCGAGAGGATTTGAACCTCCGACCACCTGAACCCCATTCAGGTGCGCTACCAGGCTGCGCTACGCCCCGTCGTTACTACTCACACCGCCCCCTGAAACCCGATTCACCGACAATTATCGGTCCGGGGCAGGACACGGGAGGCGGTATTCTATTATATTTTTCGCCGCCACGTATAGAGAGAAGCGGCTGACCCATTCGTTCCGACCATACCGGGCCCAGCCGTATTGGATCGCGCCACATTAAAGTACGTCTCCGAGACAAAGCGCCGCAGCCCGGCTAGAATATTCGGGATCAGACCCATGTCAAACTGAGGACGCCACCGATGCAGGTCAAGATCTACCATAACCCACGTTGCTCCAAGTCCCGCCAGACCCTGCAAATCCTACAGGACGAGGGCATCAAGCCTGAGATCGTCGAATACCTTAAAGTCCCGCCGGATGCCGATGAGCTCGGCCGGATTCTCAGCATGCTCGGCATTTCCGCCCGCGAACTGCTGCGCAAGGGCGAACAGGCCTATAAGGACGAAGGACTCGCAGACGCTTCGCGTAGCGACGCCGAGGTGATCGACGCCATGGTCCGCAACCCCATACTGATCGAACGCCCGATCGTGATACACAACGGTCACGCCGTCATCGGTCGCCCCCCGGAACGTGCCCGAGAACTGTTTTCATGACCGAGGTCCTGGTCCTCTACTACAGTCGCCATGGCAGTGTCGAGTCCATGGCGCAACAGATAGCGCGTGGCGTAGACGAGATAGCCGGCTGTGCCGCCAGGCTGCGAACGGTCCCCAAGGTATCGGCCGTTTGCGAGGCCGTCGCTGACGAAATCCCAGATCAAGGCGCGCCCTACGTTAATCTCGAAGACCTCACTGACTGCCATGCGGTGGCCCTAGGCAGCCCAACTCGATTCGGAAACATGGCCGCGCCCATGAAATACTTTCTAGACAGCACCAGCGGGCTTTGGGTCAATGGCGATCTCGTCGACAAACCGGCTGCCGTCTTTACCTCTACTGCGGCATTGCACGGCGGCCAGGAAAGCACACTACTGTCGATGATGCTGCCCCTGCTTCATCACGGCATGGTGATTGTGGGCTTGCCCTTCACCGAGGCAGACCTGATTTCTACTCAGACCGGAGGCACGCCCTATGGCGCCAGCCATGTCACAGGTGGAGATGATAACCGCCCTCTGAGCGATGAGGAAAAGCGCCTGTGCCGCGCCCTGGGCAGACGCCTCGCCAGCCTCGCCGCACGCGCGGCTTTACCTGCTCCTGGCTAACCCATTAAGATAGGCGGGTCGCGCGGACAGATCAGCGGACCACGAGCGAGGGACATTATGCTGAAAAAAATCATCTCAGGGGGCCAAACCGGTGCGGACCGGGCCGCTCTCGATGTAGCTATGGAGCTCGGCCTGGAATGTGGCGGATGGTGTCCGGCCGGCCGAGCGGCTGACGACGGCCCAATTGATCCCAAATACCCCCTGATCGAGGCCAGCGAGATGGATCACACTGTCCGTACGGGTTTTAACGTCAGGGAGTCCGATGCTTCATTGCTGATCTACTGCGGCCTGCTTCAAGGCGGAACGGCCTACGCCGTCGAGATGGCCCGGCACCATGGGAAACCTGCCAAGGCCATCGACCTGGAAAGCCCGCCACCACCTTCGGAGATCAGTGACTGGATAGCCGAGCACGCCCTCGTGACCCTACATATCGGTGGACAACGGGAGGCCTCTGCGCCGGGGATGTACGCCAGGGCTTACGCCTATATCCGAAAGTGCATGGAAGACTACCTGGACCGACATCGCGGCGGGCGGTCCTGACCCAAGATGGGTATCGAGCATCCCATAACCATGCCTTTGCCCTAGGTCTGCTGCCCGGCAGGCCGACGGCCCCGGTTCCATACGATGACGTTTCGCTTCAAAATCGTTCTGGGAGTCATCCTGATCCAGATATTCCTGGTCTCGATGCTTGCCTGGCGGAATCTGAGTTTCCTGCGCAGCACGAGCGAAATCGACCTGAGTGCACGGGCATCCCTGTCAGCCGTAATCCTGGCTGCCTCCGTCAGCCAGCACATCCAAAACCGTGACACCCTGACGCTACAACGACTGATCGACTCGGCACTAACGCACGCCGATGAGGTCTATATCCGAATCTACAACACCGATGGCCTGCTTGCCGAGGGAGGCGATACCGAGGCCCTGTCGAGGCCCTTTAAAGAGGATTTCATGGTAGACAACGTCGATGACGAGGTCTTCGACGTCTCTGCCGAGGTTATCGACAACAAGCGGATCGTCGGCAGTGTCGAGGTCGGATTCTCCACCGAGCCTATCGACAACATGATGGGCGCCGCTCACCGCAATACGGCCACGATCTCGGTCGTGGGTATCCTGATTTCAATCGTGTTCTCCCTGTTCCTTGGCAATTATTTCGATGCCCAGCTCAAGCGGCTGCGCAATGCCACCCGTCGGATCGCAGCCGGCGACGTGGGCCATCAGATAGGCATTACCGGCAATGACGAATTGTCCCAAACCGCCAGCGCCTTTAATACGATGTCGAAACGCCTAGCCAAGATGTATTCCGAGAAACAGGAGGCCCTCAACGAGGCTCGCAACACCGCAACCAACCTTATGGTCAGCCAGCATCGCGTCGCGTCCGTCCTGCAAAATGCCATGGACGGGATCATCACGATCGACGAATCCGCGCTGATTGAGACCATCAACCCTGCTGCGGAGCAAATCTTCGGATGCACCTCGGAGGCTGCAACTGGCCAGCCAGTGTCCACCTTTATTCCGGGGTTAAAGGAGTGGCAGGAGCAAACGGACTCCGGCACGCCGATAGACCTGCACCGGTTGAAAATGGATGGCGCCCTGCACGATCTCGAGGGTCGCCGTCAGGATGGGGCCAGCTTCGCGATGGAGCTCGCCATCAGCGAATTCAGTATCGAAGGCAGACGGCAGTTCATCGGTATCTTTCGCGACATCAGTGGCCGCAAGGCCGCCGAGCTCGAACTGCGGAAGGCACGGGATATGGAATTGGAGCTGTCGCGGAATAAGTTTGAATTCATCGCCAATATCAGTCGCGACATCCGAGCCCCAATCAACGACATCATTGAGCAGGCCACCCAACTTCAGGAGACGCGTCTCGACGAGAGCCAGGCCAAGCTGCTGGGCAAGATCCGCGCCTCAAGCTATGGACTCATCACGATCATTAGCGACGTGCTTGATTTTTCGCGGATTGCCGCGGGCAACATGACACTCGAACACATCCCGTTCAGCCTCTACCGCACCGTCGAAATCACCTTCCAGCGCGCCCAAAAACGACTGTCGATGGAAAAGAAAAGCCTGGTGCTGTGCTATTTTCTCCCAGCTAATACTCCCTGCACGCTGAATGGCGACCCTTCCCGTCTGCGACAAATCCTGTTCAACCTCGTCGACAACGCCGTTACCCACACCAACAAGGGCGAGATCCTGATCAGGATCGGAGTAGTCGACGCCCGCGAGGAGACCGTGCGCCTGCATTTCGAGATTTCCGACAGCGGAAAGGGTATCGATACCAGGCGTCAGGCGAACATCTTCAGTGTTATGCAACCCGAACATATCCGCCAAACCCATGGCCGACCTGGGTCGGGACTCGGGCTCAACATATCACGCAAGCTCGTCGAGATGATGGGTGGCAAGATCGGCGTCATCAGCACCCCGGGTATGGGGAGCACTTTTAGCTTCGAGATTACACTAGACCGTCGCCCCCCCGACGCCATGGACCATGAAGATGACGCTAAGGACCTCGACGGCGTCCGGGTCCTGATCGCGACCAGCGGCCGGACCCGGCTAACCGGACTCAGCGACGAACTCAATGATTTTGGCATGGACGTCCACGTCGTCGAGGATGGTAGCCATGCCATCCAGGCCCTGTTCGATGGCGAGGATGGCGGATTGCCGTTCCAACTCCTGTTGTTCGACGCCAGCATGATCGGATCCAACTGCCTCAGGTTAGCCAGGGCCGTTAACTCGAACGACCGTACCCACCGAGTGCGGATGCTCATGATTGCGACAACGGGGTATCGCGGCGACAGCGAGGAGGCCCGACGCGCGGGCATCTCGGGTTATCTGACCACACCGTATACAACGGCACAGCTTCACGATTGTATCCGCGCCGTCCTACAAGGTGACCGGGAAACTTTCGTGACGCGCCATTCGGTGGCCGTCGGCAAGCCACATAGACATGGCCTGCTACTGCTCATAGATGACAACCCCGAGGAGCAGAAAATGATCCTGAGCCGACTCGAGGCCATGTCATTCTGTATGGAAATCGCCGAAGACTGCGCCCAGGCGGAACAGGCTATTTGTCACACGCGCTACGACGCTGTTCTAATACGCGGCTCCATGGCCGAGACCATGATTGGTATGGACTGGGATAGTGACCATGCGGATCGGAAACCGCCTTTCATCGTGCTCGTGAACGCGGGTATGCCGGAGGAGACCCGCAGAAAGTGCGCCCATGTAGGCTGGGGCCTGCTCATGCTGCCGACCACGGATACTGCCCTGCTCGAGGCCCTCAGTCAGTCCACTCCTGCGGGATGACGCCAGAATATCACCCCCAGTCCGAGGTCTTATCCGCACTGGGAAAGGGCGCCACGCTCATCACGGCCAACAAACGCCTGTCCGGCACCTTGAGCGCGGACTATGCGCTGCATGCCACCGTACGTGGTGCGCGCGTCTGGAACACGCCCGACGTCCTGCCGGTCCAAGCTTGGCTGCAGCGGTGTTGGGAAGCCGCCCTGCTCGGCCCAGCCGGAACAGAGCTCCCCCGGCTACTGTCTACAACTCAGGAACGTGCCCTCTGGGAAGGTATTGTTAAGCGCGGCCTGGGGCACCGCCCATTGCTTGAACACACCGGATGCGCGCGGAAGGCCCAAGCGGCCTGGAACCTAGCCCAAACCTGGTCTGTGGAAATCGGTGAATCCCATGTCCAGGCCCAGTTCCGCTACCATGTCGACAGCGAAGTTTTCCTCGGCTGGGCCCAACAATTTGAGCACCGCTGTAAAGAACGTCGCTGGCTGTCCCAGTCAACGCTGACGAAGGCGCTGATCTCTCCATTCAGCACCGGAGGAATCGCGGTCCCGGACACGCTTATCCTGTTCGGTTTCGATGAACTGACTCCTGCGCTCATGACGCTGCTGAACGTCCTCAAAGAGGCCGACTGCCTGGTGCGCTGGCTCGAACCAGAGGGGCGGCACGCTATCGCTCGACAAACGGCCTGTGCTGATTCCCGTTCAGAGGCCCTCGCTATGGCCCAGTGGGCGCGCCGACGATTTATGGAAACTCCAGACGCCTCGATCGGGATCGTCGTTCCTGAACTATCCAGTCAACGCGCAATCATTACGCGGGCCCTGGATGAATGCCTATCACCCGAAGCGCTGGCTCCCGGCCAAGGACATCTCGAACGACCCTACAATATCTCTCTGGGTCTGCCACTTTCTGAGCATCCTGTCGCCCGTTCAGCCGTTCGCCTGCTCGCCTTGCTTGAACCCCGAATCACACTCACCCAAACCACTCAATTGTTGCGCTCCCCGTTTATAGGCGGCTGGCGACAGGAGACTGGGGCGAGGGCCATGCTAGACGCGCGGCTGCGTGAATCCGGCGAGCTTAGCGTGACGCTGAAACACCTCTGTTATCTGGCCGGTCAGCCTGACAAACCCTATTCCTGCCCGATACTCGCACGCCATCTCGAAGACTGGATGTCGTTGCGTACCACCCTAGCCGATCCCGCCCCACCATCGGTTTGGGCAACGCAATACGCAACACTGCACAAGACACTCGGCTGGTGCCAGGGGCGCCCTCTCTCCAGCAACGAATTCCAGGCGATCGAGTCCTGGCGCGAACTCCTGAACGGCCTCTCTTCGCTCGACACTTTTGTGCCGCCGCTATCGGCGGTTGAAGCGAGGACACTACTGAGCACCGCAGCTCAGGATCGCACCTTTCAGGCCCAATCGACCGTCGCACCCATTCAGGTCATGGGTGTCCTCGAAAGCGTGGGACAACAATTCGATCACCTCTGGGTCATGGGCCTGCATGACGGCGTCTGGCCCCGACCGCCAACTCCAAACCCGTTTATCCCGCTGCCCCTGCAACGAGCGCGGGACCTGCCTCACGCCAGCGAGGCCCGCGAGCTTCGCTTCGCACGCACCCTGACTCAGCGCCTGTTGACCAGCGCGAATGAGGTGGTAGTGAGCTACCCCGGTCACTGTGGCGACGAGGCCCTCGGCCCTAGCCCCCTGATTGCCAACCTGGAGCCGATCCCGATCGAGACACTCTGCCCGGACCCGATAACGACTTGGCGGGACACCATTCGCAGGGCTAGCCAACGGGCAACGCTCTCGCACGATCCCGCGCCGCCACTAGCGGCCGAGGCTACCGGAGGGGGCAGTGGGATCTTTAAGTACCAGGCGGCCTGTCCGTTTCGGGCCTTTAGCGAATACAGACTCGGCGCCCACGCCCTCGGAACGGGCGAGATTGGCCTGGACCCTCGCGTCCGGGGTGCATTGATCCACCGCGTACTGGAGAAAGTATGGCAGGAACTCGGCGCGCAAAACGTGCTACTCAATATGGATGGGGCCGAACTCACGACACTGGTCCGGCGTGCGGTCGATACGGCGATCAAGGAGGCGGGGCGCCATCACCCGGACACACTGAGTGGCCGCTTCCGGGAGCTCGAATCCGCGCGTCTGTTCGCCCAGGTCATGGAATGGTTGGATTTGGAGAGAACCCGGCCACCGTTCCGAGTCAAGGGCAGGGAACAGGTATTGCAAACCCGGATAGGACGGCTTGAGATCAGGGTCATCATCGATCGCATTGATGAACTCGAGGACGGTCAACTCGCCCTGATTGATTACAAAACCGGGTCGGTCAGCCCGACCGAGTGGTTTGGCGAACGCCCCGACGAGCCTCAGCTACCACTCTACAGTATGGCGGTAGACGGCCCCGTCGCGGCGCTCGCCTTCGCCCAGCTCAAAACGGGGGATACGGGTTTTAAGGGTATCGCGGCCGAACAAGACTTGATTCCCAGAATAAAGTCTTACGATGAGATGCCATATACACGGGAAATGGCGACCTGGCCGGAGGTCTTGGAGCGCTGGCAAGTGACCATGATCCAGCTCGCCGAATCATTCGCATCCGGTGACGCCACCGTGGACCCCAAGGCCTATCCCAAGACCTGCGGATACTGTCCGTTGCCTACACTGTGCCGGGTCGACGAACGACACGCCGAGGATCCAGGTCTAGGCGCTGATGAGGCCGAGTCGTGACCCGGCCGCCCGAGACACCCGACCTCGCCGAGCGCTTGCGGGCGCTCGACCCCGCGACCTCATTTATCGTCCAGGCGCCGGCCGGATCGGGCAAGACCAGCTTGTTGACCCAACGCTTCCTCGTTCTACTCGCGAGCGCAGATGCGCCGGAAGAGGTGGTTGCCATCACCTTCACACGCAAGGCCGCCGCCGAGATGCGTCAACGGGTCTTCGATGGTCTGTCCCTGGCCGTGCACGAGCCTCCGGCCGGAACCGGCCATGAACGACGCAACTGGGACTTGGCGAGACGAGCGCTAGAACGCGACCGGGCTATGGAATGGAGTCTGCTCGAAAATCCGTCCCGCCTGCGTATCCAGACGATCGATTCTTTGTGCGCGATGTTGGCAGGGCAGATGCCTATCCTGTCGGGTCTGGGTACGGTACCTCGGGTAACCGAGGACGCCGAACCTATTTACCAAGCTGCGGCCGCCAATGCGATCGCCGAGATTGAGTCCGGCGCACTGTGGTCCGATGCAATCGCGCACTTAGTCCGTCACCTCGACAACCGACTGGACCGGTTGCGCGACCTGATCGCGACCATGCTCCGGCGGCGCGACCAATGGCTGCGCCATGTCGCCGATCCCAATGCTCTTAGGCTGGACCGCGAACAGCTTGAGTCCGCGACGGCTCACTTGATCGAGCAGGCCCTGGCGGACTTGCTCCCACTGGTACCCGACGCCTGCAGGATCAACCTCCCCGAGTTGGCCCGTTTCGCGGCCGCGAACGTGACGGACGAGATGTCGCCTATCGCGCTCTGCCAGGGCCTCGAAGGCCTGCCTGGCACCAACGTCAACGACCTACCGGTCTGGGAAGCACTAGCCAAGCTGTTGCTGACCAACAATAAACCGGATTGGCGTCGCAAGGTTGATCGCCGCCAGGGATTCCCGGCCGCGGATCGCGCAGCCCCTGCGCCCGAGCGCGTGCGAAACACGGACATGAAACGACGGATGACCGAGCTCCTGGGGTCTCTCCGGGACGAAGAGGCCTTCCGGCAGGCCCTTGGCGACGTGATGAGTTTACCCAATCACCGCTATTCCAATGAGGAATGGGAGACGCTCAAGGCCCTCATAGGCCTGCTCCGGATCGCCTCGGCACACCTCGAAATCGCCTTTCGCGCACGCGGAGAGATAGACTTCGCGGCGCTTTCCCAGGCCGCGATTCAGGCCCTAGGAGACTCAGAGGCGCCCACGGACCTTGCCCTCGCGCTCGATCACCGCATCCGCCACCTGCTCGTCGATGAGTTTCAGGACACCTCACTCGCACAGCATGAGCTCCTGACCCGACTGACGGCGGGCTGGCAGGCAGACGACGGACACTCCCTGTTCCTGGTCGGCGATCCGATGCAATCGATTTACCGCTTCCGCGAGGCTGAGGTCGGCCTGTTCATCCGCTGTCGCGAAAATGGCCTCGGTCAAATCCCTCTGGAGCCACTCCGGCTGTCGGTCAACTTCCGATCACAGCGCGGGATTGTCGACTGGACCAATGATCATTTCCCGAAAGTGTTGGCGCCAGAGGATGACATAGAGGACGGTGGTATTTCCTTCGCGGCCTCCGAGGCTTGGCATGGGCACGCCTCAGGGCAAGCCGTAACCGTCCATCCGGCACTGGCCAACGACCCAAAACTAGAGGCCGATCAAATCACGGCCATCGTCGAGTCCGTCCGTCGGGAGCGACCAGAGGATTCGGTCGCGATCCTTGTCCGAAGCAGATCTCACCTCGTCGCTATTCTGACCAGCCTGCGCCGGGCGGGTCATCGCTATCAGGCCCAGGAGATCGAATCTCTGTCCAGACGCCCTGTCGTTCGTGACCTGCTTGCCTTGACTCGGGCCTTGCATCATTTCGGCGACCGAATCGCTTGGCTATCGATCCTGCGCGCACCCTTCTGCGGCTTGACGCTCGCGGATCTGCACGCCCTTGCCGCCGAAGATTGGGAGCGTCCCGTGATCGACCTGCTCCGCGATAAACAGGCGCGTGACCGTCTCAGCTCGGATGGTCGATTGCGCATCGAACGCATACTTCCATGGCTGGAGGCCGCTATTGAGGAATCGGTCCGGATCGGTCTTCGCCACCGGATCGAGACCGCCTGGCTCGCCCTGGGCGGACCCGCCTGTGTCAGCGATGAAACCGAACTCGAGGATGCCGAGGTCTTTTTCCAGCTACTCGAAACGCTCGATGACGCCTGCGAACTGGCCGACCCGGACCGCCTCGATACCCTTGTCGAACGGCTCTACGCCCTTCCCGACGTCCATGCCGGCGGCCGCCTCAAGGTCATGACCATGCACAAGTCCAAGGGTCTGGAGTTCGACACGGTCATCCTGCCAGGGTTGGGGCGCAAACCCCGCCCCGAGGAGGCCTCCCTGCTTTCCTGGCTGGAGCATGCCCACGCCCATGCCGAGCCCGATCTATTGTTGGCGCCAATCAGCCCTGCCGGACAAAAACCGGGGCGCATGGCCGCCTTCCTGCGTCAGATCGAGCGGCGTAAACGCCGACTTGAGGATGCCCGGCTACTCTACGTCGCGACCACGCGCGCGAAGCGTCGCTTGCACCTGCTCGGTCATATCGATTGCGGCGAAGGTAAAGCAGAACTTCCGGCCCCGAATGCGGACAGCTTGTTGGCTCGCCTCTGGCCAGTCGTCGAATGCGACTTCCTGACCTGCCTCGAACAAACCGCAGGGTCTCCCGCCGACAGCGCCCGCGGTGACGATTCGGCCACGGATACCCGCCCTGGCCGCGAACGGCTCACCGCAGACTGGACGCTACCCACCGCGCCCACGGGGATCCGAACGAGGATCGAGCAATCCACAGCCTCTACGTCTACCGAGATCGAATTCGACTGGGCGGGCGAGGAGGCCCGCCTGATCGGAACCGCAGTCCACAGGCTCCTGCAGCATCTCGGGACTATGGGCCTGAAGGCATTCTCGGCGCTCGATCCGCAACGAATCGATACCATGGCGCATGGACTGCTTATGGGCACGGGTCTTCAGGACTCCCTGTTGGTTAAGGGCAGCGCCGAGGTTGTCAGGGCCTTGAGCGCTACGCTTCATGACCCACGCGGCCATTGGTTGTTCCAGCCCGATCACCTAGAGGCACATTGTGAATTGGCCTTGAGCGCAATCGACTCAAACGGCATCGAGCACGTCGTCATCGACCGCACCTTTGTAGATACTCATGGCAACCGTTGGATCGTCGACTATAAGACAGGCGCTCATCACGGTAGCGACATCGACACCTTTCTCGACCGGGAACATTTACGCTACAAGAAACAGCTCGAACGCTATGCACGCATCATGCGGCAATCGGACCCACGACCCATACGTCTCGGGCTGTATTTTCCACTGCTCGGTGGCTGGCGGGAATGGTCCTTCGAGACGGATAGACAAGACATTGAGTGAACGCCCTCACGGCACGCTCGCCTCGGCGCGCACGGTATCGTTCCGCAAGGGTTTCTTAAGCCCGGCCTGAGTCAGGATGTACTCAAGAGCGGCCTTCAATTCCAACTCGCTGCAATTGCCGCAGCCACCGCGAGGCGGCATTAGATACTGTTTGTAACCCTCAATGGTATGCAGCATCAGGATCTGCATGCCCTTGCGGGCACGCATCGACCACTCGATATCATCGTCGGGCATCGGTGCGCCCTGGGTGGTACGGTCATGACAGGTCGCGCAGTAGCCTTTATAGATATCCTTACCGGTCCGCTGAGGTCCGTGATAAGGCTCCGGCGGGCGCCGGATTTCGTCACGATAGCCCTGGGTGGCCTCTCTCACCTTGGTAGCCGATGCCGCTCCCGCCCATGCGGCCCGCTCTCTGGTTACCACGTAATCGAGTACCTCAAGCATCTCCTCCTGGTTGCGGACGAAATAGGGGGCGGTCTTGAACCGGCCATCGACAACGACCGCAGGGACACCGCGCAGACCGTATTGCACCGTCTTGAGCCGCGCCTCATTGACTCTCGCGGCGATTTCGGGTGAGTCATAGAGCGCGTAGGCACGTTTCTCATCCACGCCTTGGCCGACCAGGAAATCGATCACGCCCGACTCGTTGTAGATCTGCTTGCCACCCTTGTGAATGTCCTTGAGCAACTGAGCCTCCATTTGCTCAGCGCGCTCACCTAGCGCCTGAATCATATAATAGGCGCGCGCCTGATCAGCCCAGGAAGGGCCCACGATTGCGGGCACTCTATGGAAGTCGACTTCGGGCCTATCCCTGAGCCAACGCCTAAGTTTGGGCGTCAACTCATAACAATGCGGGCAGGCCAACAGAAACATCTCGACGACCTCGACCTTACCCTTATGCGCAGTCAGTGGCGCGGCCGGATCGATGCGATGATAGTGCAATCCCTCAACAAAACGTTCCGCCTCCGATACAGCAAGCGCCTGTACCGCAAACAGACAGCACCCGGTACAGATTAGTATCCTTCGCAATAAACGTGTCATAACTTTGCCTCCCGGCCACTTGGGTGATTGTCCAGTCGTCGTCGAAACCAGAGATAGTACATAACCGGCAGCAGCAGCATGGACACCAGCGGAGCTGTGACCATACCGCCGACCATGGGCGCAGCGATACGCCGCATGACCTCCGAACCAGCGCCACCACCCAGCATGACGGGCATTAGACCGGCAATGATCACGGCCGCCGTCATGGCCTTGGGTCGAACTCGTCGCACAGCGCCTTCGATAACGGCGGCACGTAACTCGCGTGCATCTTGAGGACGGCGTCGGTCGATGGCCTCGCGCAAATAGACCAGCATCACGACGCCAAACTCGGCCGCAACCCCGACCAGGGCGATGAAACCGACGCCCACGGCGACAGACAAGTGAAACTCCAACAACCAAAGCAGCCATACCCCGCCGACAAGTGCCAACGGCACGGCCAGCATAACCATCAAGACCTCACTCAGCCTACGGAAACTCAGATACAACAGGATGAAGATGATCAGCAGTGTCAACGGCACTATATATTGCAACCGCTGCTCGGCGCGCTGCAGATATTGGTATTGGCCTACCCATTTCAGGGTGTATCCAGCTGGCATTTTAAGCCCTTGTTTGATCGCCTGACGGGCCGCCACGACATAGGAGCCGATATCGCGGCCATCGATCGTCACATAGACCCAGCTATTGATGCGGCCGTTTTCGCTCTTGATTAACGGCGGGCCGTCAACCACCCGCACCTCTGCAAGGTCCTGAAGCTGGACCTGGGTGTCCTCCGTCACGACCAGAGGAAGCTCCTTGAGCTTGGCGAGAGAATCGCGCCATGTTTGCGGATAGCGCAGGTTCACCGGATAGCGTTCGCGGCCTTCGACCGTATAGGTGATATCCTGGCCGGCAATCGCAATGTTCGCGGCCTCCTCGATCTCGGCGATACTCAGGCCATAGTGACCGGCTGCGTCGCGATCGATGTCGATATCAATGTAACGCGCCCCGGCAGCCCGCTCGGACAACACGGAACGCGTGCCCGGTACTCGACGCAACGCGGCCTCGACCCGCTCACCCAATACCTGCAAACCATCAAGGTCGGGGCCTGCGATCTTGATGCCCACGGGGGTATTGATACCCGTGGATTGCATGTCGATGCGTGTCCGAATCGGCATGAGCCAGGCATTACTGAGTCCCGGCACCTGCACACTCTCATCGAGTTCGGCGCGGAGTCGCTCCATCGTCATCCCCGGTCGCCACTGCGACCGGGGTTTCAATCTGACAACGGTCTCCATCATATTCAATGGCGCCGGGTCGGTGGCCGTGTCCGCGCGCCCAGCCTTGCCGAACACAGAGTCCACCTCCGGGATGGCATGGATTAGGCGGTCGGTCTGTTGCAGGAGTTCGCGCGCCTTGCCGATCGAGATTCCCGGCAGCGTAGTCGGCATATAGAGCAGGTCGCCCTCGTCCATCTCCGGCATGAACTCGCTGCCGAGCCGGGAGAAAGGCCAGGCCATCGTCCCAAGCAATACCACCGCTACCGAAACTGTGAGCCAAGGTCGTTCCAGAGCGCGGCTAATCAGCGGCCGATAGACATGGATCAAGACACGATTAATCGGATAGGTCTCCTCGGCACGCACCCGCCCCCGGATCAGGAAGGCCACGAGCGCGGGCACAAGCGTGACGGATAGACCCGCCGCCGCGGCCATCGCATAGGTCTTTGTAAACGCGAGTGGGGTAAACAGGCGTGCTTCCTGCGCCTCCAGGGTAAGCACGGGCAGGAAACTCAGCGTGATAATCAGCAGCGAAAAGAACAGCGGGGAGCCCACTTCGGCCATGGCATTCTGTATCGCCGTCAAGCGATCTATCCCTTGGGTCTCAGCATGTTCAAGGTGTTTGTGCGCATTTTCGATCATGACAATGGTCGCATCCACCATGGCTCCGATGGCGATCGCAATACCACCCAGGGACATGATGTTGGCATTGACGCCCTGCAAGCGCATGACGATAAAGGCGACCAGGATGCCGGCGGGAAGGCTGATCAAGATGACGAGCGAGGAACGTATGTGCATCAGGAACATCGCGCAGACCAGCACCACGACCAGGGATTCCTCGAGCAGGCGCTGATACAGGTTATCGACTGCATGACCGATCAGGGTCGAGCGGTCATAGGTCTCAATGATCTCCACACCGTCCGGCAGACTGGCCCGCAGTTCGTCGAGCTTCGCCTTGACGGCCCCAATCGTGGCCTGAGCATTGCCGCCAGAACGCATGACCACGATCCCGCCCACGACCTCGCCTTCGCCATTCAGATCCGCAATGCCCCGGCGCATGGCAGGACCGATTTTTATGCTGTCAGCGATATCATCGAGCAATACCGACGAAATCGAGAGGCGTCGCCGCAAGGTCGGCACGCTCGTGATCCCGATATCATGGGCGTCCTTGACATAACCCCTGAAGCGCAGCATATATTCAGCCTCGCCCATCTCCAGAGACGATCCACCAGTGTCCTGATTCGATTCCTCAATGGCGCGTTTGACATTGGCCAGCGTCAGGTGGTATCCACGCAGCCGATCCGGGTCTATAACGACCTGGTACTGCTTGACCATGCCGCCAAGCGTCGCGACCTCGGAGACCCCTGGCACGGCCTGAAGCTCGTATTTCAGAAACCAATCCTGCAGGGAACGTAACTCCGCCAGATCATGCCCTCCGCTTCTATCAAGCAGGGCGTATTGATAGACCCAGCTCACGCCCGTCGCATCAGGCCCCAGCTTAGGACGGACGCCCTTCGGTAGCTGATCGGTTACCTGATTGAGGTATTCCAAAACGCGTGAACGCGCCCAATAAAGATCGGTGTCGTCAGAGAAAATCACGTAGACATAGGAGTCCCCGAAAAATGAGTAGCCGCGAACCGCAGTCGCACCGGGTACGGACAGCATCGCCGTGGAGAGCGGATAGGTGATCTGGTCCTCAATTATCTGGGGTGCCTGCCCTGGATAACTGGTCCGTATAGCGATCTGGACATCGGAGAGATCGGGGATCGCGTCCACCGGTAGCGTGCGGATAGAGTAGACTCCCCAGGCGCTTAACAGCACGCTGACCAAAAGGACGAGCAGGCGGTTACGTATCGACCATCGTATGAGCGCGGGGATCACGATCAGGATCGCCTAGGCTCTGGGTCGCGTATAATCAGCGTGGTGCGATGGCCCCAGGCCCATGTGGGCTTGATCAGGATTGAGGGGTGACGCCTCGGCCGGAGTCGGGGCCGCCTGGTGGTGATGATGCGTATGCATGCCGTGGCGCCGGAATCCGGCCTGGAGGTTGCTCTCGGAGTCAATCAGGAACTGGCCCGAGGCGACGACCTTATCCCCGTCCTGAAGACCTGATCGAATCTCGGTGAGGCCACCGGAGGCCTCGCCGGCCACAACCGATACGGGTTGAAAGCGGTTGTCGCCGCGCATGACGACAACCCGATCGCCTTCACCGGTCCGAATAACGCTGTCTGAAGGGACTAGCAGCACGTGTTTCAGCGCCTGCCCGACGATGCTGACATGGGCGAACATGCTCTGGGACAGCTCTGGATTATCGGTACGGAACCTCAGGGCCACTTCCAAAGAGCGCGTGGTATATCCAACCGGCGGCTCGACGCGCACGACCTTACCCTCGAATACCGAGCCCGGAAGCCCTCGAACAGTCAGAAAGGCTTGTTGGTCCTGTTTTACCCAACCCCACTGACGTTCAAAGATCTCCGCCGTGACCTCAATGAGCCGATAGTTTCCACCAACGTTGAACACCGTAAACCCGGTATGGACCTTGTCGCCAACACGGCCCCGCCGCGTGTAGATAAAACCGTCCTCGAAGGCGCGGACCTCGATCACCATCTTCGGCGCCTCGCCAGCCTGCAGACGAGCGATCTGATCTGGACTCAGGCCCATCCCACGCAAGGCGGGGATCATGGCACTGGCCGCTGCCCGATCACCGGCCTGATAGGCCGCTTGAAAGGCCAGCTCGTGATCGAACAAATCCTCGGACCGAACCGAAAACAGGAACTCACCGGCCTTAACGAGATCACCTTCACTCTTGTCCGCAATCCGCACCAACTCTCCGCGAATGGGAGGAGTCAGGGTCCTGCGCGCCATGGGGTCGACGCGCGTGATCTTGCCAATCGTCTCGATACTGTGTGGGAGATCGCCATAGGCTACCTTCGCGGTGCGCACAGCGAGTTTATGCATGACCGATGAAGCGATCGTGACAGTAGGTAGCGCACCACGATTGCCCCCTGCCGCTGAGGCATCCATTTCCATCTGACCGGACATCGATCCGTCCATGGTCATTTCGCCCTGCATGGCGTGCGCTTCATCTACCTCCACGACTGCCGGCTTGGCATGACGCATCCGCCCCCTATCGCCAGACCCCAACACTTCATACGAAGGCAGGGCCAGCCCATACCCAAGGCTACCGGCGAGTACGGCGGTAAGTAACAACGATTTCCGCATCGCGGCCATCCTCCTAGGCCATCCCCTTACCTGGAAGGGCCACCCCTCACTTGCACCAAGAGGTCTTGGCAGGCACGCTTTCCGGTCGCGCCAGTCCCTTGGCCTGCAGCGCCCTGATCAAACTACCCTGGTCACTCATAATATCCGCAAATACCGTCGTATCGGCGCTTGTTTCCATGCGCATGTCTTGCACGTAGATCATCTTGGCCTCGCTCACAAATTGTTGGGTAAACGCGCGCGACTTCGCCGCCATATCGCGTTCACAGGTATCCGCGCGAGCGCTATCAGTCGGAATCGCAATGCCGGGCAACTCGATCGTGGTTTCTCGGGCGAATCCCGGCCAGGTCTCAAAGCTGACGACGACGTCTTTTGCCGATTCCACCCGTACAAGATTGACCTCGATCTTGCCCGGGAAGGGAACATAGTCCCCAGCCGATACTCCAGTGGTCGCGAGCCAAGCAATTGCCAGGATCGCGATAGAGCACACATTCACACGGTACTGCCTTCTTGTAATCATATGAATCTCCTCTGTCAGTCACTCCGACTGGGCTGGAGCGGTCGTTACAGCAGTCAGCCCGATTCGAAATACATACGGCCAACGCTTACCCGTCACAAATAGATCGCCTGTCTCTGGGTCATGGGCAATGCCGTTAGCTACGGCTGAACCATCCGGTCGATCAGACCAAGGCAGCAGCCTCGCCACATCGAGCCAACCATCAACCGCCCCGGTCGAATCGATCCGCGCAATGCAGTCCGTCGGATAGACATTCGCATAGAGCCCGCCGACCGTGGCCTCAAGCTCATTGAGTCCGTTCATACTCTTACCCTCTGCCGTAACTCGCAGGACCGTCCCCGATCCGCCACCGCCGGGATCGATCAGACGCAGGCGAGATGATCCGTCACTAATCACGAGCCGATTCTCCAGCTGGCTTACGCCCCAGCCCTCCCCCGAATAAGATAATCGTCCGGTCTCAACCAGGTCCGCCGGGTCATAGATTAGCGCCACCCCTGACTTCCAGGTCAGTTGAATCAAGCGGCCATTCCATAGGGTCAGGCCTTCGCCGAACAGTGCAGGGGATAACCGGATCGATTGTTCGACCCGTCCGCTGTCCGGATCCAATCGACGGACGGTCGACATTCCGTACTGGCCAGTGCTTTCATAGAGTTTCCCCCGAAAATACACCAACCCCTCTGTAAAAGCGTCCGAATCATGCGGATAACGCGCCCTTACCTCATAGGCTAACTCGGGAATCGGATTCAAACCTTCCGAGAGCCCCGCATACCAATCTGAAGCACCGCCAGCCATGGCCCCGCACCGCGTCTCGGCAGCGGGGCTCCCAATCCTGAGCATCAGGATCAATAGCAACGTTGCGGCGCTGCCGATTCGAAAAAGGGTACCCGTGTTCATCACGTCTCGAGAGTACTGAGCCCCCACCGGATTACCTGGGAGGACCCCATTGATGCCAGTCCACTACTAGTGTAGCGAGTAGACTGCTACGTCATGATGCAATGGGTCGAACTGATAGATCTTCAGTCGACGGCTTGGCTCAAAGTTATAGGTGATATCGACCTTATGCAGACCTGGAGTCCCGTCGACAGCGACCGGTGGCACCATGATGCCACCCCAAGGCCCGCCCGCATTCGGCCAAGCATAGTTACGCCCAAAGGTGAAAAAACATCCCGAACCCAATTGTGGAGGCCCGTTGACCGGATCGGCCTTGTTACGCGGCGAAGGTTGCAAGAATTCCTCCACACCACCCCGATTAATCGGGAACACATTGTCGTGCCCAGCCACGGTGTTTTCCAGATTAGTGAATGGCGGGAAATTCGCCTCATGCCCGGGCGGAATATCCGGGTGCGGCCCGAGCAGAGTCGTAGGATCGGTAAACTGGAATTGATTCTCCCAGCCGCGCGAACCACCGAAGTCCACATTCATATAGCCGTGGACGAAATGGTCTCCATTATAAACAGTCGCCTTGTAGTTATACGGCCGAAGATTCCATTCGTGGGCACTGCCATTGCTAATGCCTTTGAAGCTCGCCGGCCCCAATCCGCTCCCCTGTCCCTGCAAACCCTGACGGCTGGCATACAGCGTGTTGTTGACATACAGCAGCGTCAACGTGGCGTCAGGATCGGCCTGAACGCCTTTCGGCAATTGGGTGCGGTTGGTCCAATCCAGGAATGCCTCGCGCAGGTCCGCCGCGGCCGTTTTCAGGTCGGCCGTAAGAGGTTCGTGCTCGACAGCAAGGGACTTGAATATACGCCACATGCGCTTGGCCGGCGATAACTCGCCGATCTGTGCGATGGCATAGGCGCGGTGCCTTCCGTTGTGGGCAGGGTCACAGTCAGGGTCGTTGTAGCCGCCTTGGCAGAAAGCCGCCTTTTCCCACTGAGGCAGGGTCCAGGCATTCGGTCCGGCAGTCTTCAGGGCGTTTTCGATGACCTGAACGCGGGGCGGATGGATTCGCCACCCCCATATATAGGTCAGGTTGTAATACTTACCCTTGGTCTCTTTAATCTTGACTGTATACTGGGTGCCCTCTTCCAGCATGGGAAAGTAACTCTGGTCCATTGAGGCATGAAAAGGTCCCCGGTTCGGGCCAACTCGATCAAAATTCATGACCATGGGCGAGAAGTCCTCCATACCCCGGTTCAGAATATTGACGTGATAGGTAATGGTCCACGGTACGTCCTGCACGGCGCTGGGATCGACAAAAGCTGTATCGCCCTCAATGTGCTGGTTGAAGAAAATCAGGTTCACATCCACATTGCCGCCAACGACGTTGCCTGCCGCATCGTAAGTCGGTTGAACGACTTTGACCTTATTCGGACCATTGTAGTGCAGGATCGGAAAACCGCTATAGGCGCGGTCCCTGATGGGGTTGCCTTCGAGGATATCGATGGCGCGCTCCGCCAAATCATCGTCCACATGCCGTCGACCCCGGCTCGCAGCCCTCTCGATCTGGTCAATAATCCGATCGAGGTCATCCTCCGGGTTGGTCGGATTGATACGCTGAGTCAACACTGGACCATCATGCAGGTTATAGGGATTGTCTGGGGTGGACGGCAGCGTATTCGGCATTTCGTCACCGTTGAAATCGGTGAGGTTTTCATACACCGTCATCAGGAAATTGCTACCCGGGGGATTCGCGAACGGGTCCACGGCTGGAAAATGTCCCTCCGGGGTGACGACCACGGTGGTGAGTCCTCCATCCGCTGACGACTGGCTTGATGGTCCCGGCCTGAGTTGCGGACAGGGGTGTCCCATCCAACCGGTCATACCGGTCATCGGATCGAAGGTCAGCTCACAACCCGCCCAAGCGATTCCTCCCTGACTCATGGTGCCTAGCGCCAAAAAGGCCGCGACTAGCCGCGCGCGTACTCCTGGTTTCTGGTACTTCATTGACTGTCACCTCCCCCCCAACCATGCCAACTTGCCAGCACACCATTGGGGAATTGTGTTTTATATCCAAAGGTTGAAATCCCTGCTCTGCCCTTTCCGGTCACACGCTATGCGCGTCCACAAAGAAGTCTTTGTGTTGTTCACCGGTACTGAGGCGTGCTGCCGCCTCAGCGATATAAAGCGGATGCAATTGGCTCGGCTTGTTCATCCAGCGCCCGGTCTTTTCGTTTCCGATCCAGGACAGGCCGTAAAGGCTGCCGCGCGCATTGAAGGCCGTGAGAATCTCCCTAATATCCCCCGGCGCACCCGTCAAAAAACGCCAATTAGCGCCATGCCGCTCGGCTAACGCTCTTAGGGCCTCTGGGGTGTCGCGAAAAGGATCGGTGGTCACCGTGTACAAATGGACGTCCTTTCCGACCCGATCCATGATCATTTCGTGAACCTTGACCATGTTGTTGAGCACGGGAAAATAGCGTTCTCCCTTCACCGAGGTAAAACTCACCAACACCAATTTATCGGCGATCAGGTCCTCGTAGAACCAGGCCTTCGCCCTGTGTTGATCTTGCACAATGACCTGAGGAAAACGCGCGGCATTCTTGCCTCCACGCGCCCTCGGACAGGTCTTGAATACCGAACGATTCTGCTCCTTCTCAGGCGCAAGCGCCGCAGTTGTGGCCGCCGGCACAGCCACCGCAGCGCCCGCAGCGCCCGCCAGAAATGCCCTTCTCGTCATCTTGTTCATCGTAGACTCCTTCGAATTTCGGTCATGGGTTCTCTATTAAAGATCACGACGTGATTCTCGCCTTCGCCCGGGGCCACCACGGTTGGGCACCATGTCCCAACGCAACATCATGGCGTTGTCTTCGTGGACATTGTTGTGGCAGTGAATGACGAAACGCCCGAGGAAATCATCAAAGCGATAGAACACACGGGTGGAATCACCCGGCCCCAGCGTGGCAACGTCCTTACGCGAACGTAGAACACCTGTCGGCGGCCGATTATTCCACTCAAGCACTTGGAATTCCTCGAAATGGACATGTACGGGATGCGCCCAGGACGTACCGGCATTGCGGAAGGTCCAAATCTCCGCAGTCCCCTGTTGCACTTCCGCGGAGACCTTGGTTGGATCCATGAATTCATGGTTGACCGTCCACAGGCCCATGTCGTGATCAAAGACCCACTCGCGCTCAGCCACGACCTCGTTGAGATTGATCGACGGGAGTTTGCGCATGAAATCCGGGATGCGGCTATTGTCCGGACCTTCGAGCGGCTTGATGCGAAACTGCATCACGGGCATGCGGTGTGGGCCTTCCAGTCTGCGCCCGGTCGGCCCCTGACCATTGATCTGCTCCATGATATTCACCATATTGATGGTGTCACCGACCTTGTAGCGCGAAAAGTCGATGATCACGTCATGGCGATTGGCGGGACCCAGCACGATACTCGTAACCCTGACAGGTTCCTCGAGCAAATTACCATCCGTGGTAATCACGAACATATCCGATTCATCTGCCAGTCCCAGTTCGTAGAAACGCGAAGGCCCGCCGTCATAGATACGGAAACGGTATTTTCGCGGTTCGACGTTGAAGTAAGGCGTGACCTTGCGGTTGACCGTGATCAGGTCCCCGAGATGCCCGTTCGTATCAAAGATGTTGTAGGCAGGATTCCCCGTCGCATCGAAACGAACATCGTGCAGGAGCAGGGAGATGTCATACTTGCCATAGGTCCCCGGCAGTCGCAGGGCATCAGGATTGGGGTCATTTTCATCACCCGAGTCCAGTTCATCATAGAATGTGGCCATGGCCGATAGCCCGGCGTAGACGTTAGTTGCCGTGAAATCGAGCATGTGGTCGTGATACCACAGGCTTGCCAGCGCCTCATTGGGATCGTTGCGGGCATACATCATGCAATAGTGATGGTCCCAAAACTCGCCGGGACCCACGAAGTCTCCCGGATAGCCGTCGCTCTCAGATGCCGTGTGCGCGTTGTGCAGATGGATGCTGGTATATGGCAAGCCGAACGGAATCAACGCATTCTCCGTCCTTGGCAGATCGTTATAACGACGCACGAAAACCGGCTCGCCATAACGTGCGACCAATTGTCCTCCCGGAGTTGTACCGTTAAATAACCAGGCGAGCGACCCAAACCCAAGCGGGTTTAAGGCCGACAAATCGGAGTGATAATTCCAAAGACCTTCGGTCAGATGCTGCACGTAGTGCTTAACGGGACGGAACTCGTCGAACCGCTGATGCCGATTCGGATCGGGCGGAGGCGACAACGTCGCGGGGTCCACCGGTTGCATGGGCGGTGGGATATATAGCGGTTCATAGTAATGTCGGACAGGCGGACTGTCCGGTTCAATCAAGGAGGAACGAATGCCCTCCGGTCGACAGAGCTGCGCCTGCGCGGAACGCGGTATCGCCGCCCCGCCAAAGATCGCAGGCGCACTGGCAATAGCCATCGCGCCGGCCCTAAGCACGTCTCTTCTTTTCGCCATGGTTCCCTCCAGCGTCTATTTTTGGGGTCTAACCCAGAGGCGCGAAAACGCCCCTTCCTTGTTTTCCACCATATGGTTTTGCGCCTAATTTCCCTCGATAATCACTCCCTTGTATGGGCCAAAAAACGATGATCTGAACGCTCTCACGTTCGTGACAAAACACGCCCGTAACTGATTCGGCAAGTCGCAGAAGAACGGCTTTCCGCCTACGACTTGCGTATCGCGCACGAAATTCGTCCCTGGACACGGGAAAAACGCTATGAAAAAAGGATTCGAAAGGATCGAGACAGGAATGGATATAGTCTGAGAAGGGCCGGCCCAAGGCAGACCAGAAAACAGGCCTGCGTCAGCTACACGCCATTGGCCTCCCTCTGGAAAAGAGGCGCTGGTACATCCATGATTTTCCCTGGTGATTAACATTCCATGTTCACCTAATAGACACTACTGTAGCGCAAACTACTACGAGAACAATCCGTATGCAAGCCTGAACTGGCAAGGTATTGCCAAATTGTCGCGACCTACTGCAGCGCCTCGCCTCAGCCTCATCATGTCGCATGACGCCTAAAATGGGCTTGCGGGACGCCCAATCACGGCCTTTGCCAATCGCAATCACACTATCGTTGACCGCATCATGAGCAGTACACTGACCGAGTCGGGCCTGATCGCGCAGCTGGGTGAACTCAGTATGATGCGCAACAAGCTCAAGCACAGCGCTCCATGACGACTACGCCATACGAAACAAGTGAACCCCGAAGCGCCACCTACATCTACCCGCGTATTCGCCGCAATCCGTCCATCGGAAGTGGTCCTGACGCCGCTTAGAGACTGGTGGAAATCGGCCCGAACGGCCCTGCCTCAGCTAGGTTGGCGGCCCATCCCCAGCGAAAACTGGCACGTCACGCTGGCATTTTACGGCGAGCTGGGTTCGGGCGAAATCCCGAAACTTTGCGCACGGCTTGGGAGGGTCATCGATGAGTCCCCTCGGTTCACGATAGAGACCCGCGGGATCGGTGTCTTTCCACGCCAGGACAGGCCCAGGACTTTCTGGGTAGGCGCGTTCGGTACCGAGCCGCCGCAGGCGCTGGCCGGATTGGCCTATCGCTGCAGACAGGCGATAGATGAAAAACTTCGGCGCGACCCAAGGGAGTTCCCTCAGACCTTTAAAGGGCATATCAGCCTGGCCCGTTCGAGCGGACGGCACGCCCTGGACCTAACGCCACTCAGTAGGTACCCGCCGCCCAACGTTCGCGAACAAGTCGAAGCCATATCCCTGTACGCTTCCCAATTGACGGGGCAGGGGAGTCGCTACACGTTGATCGAGCGTTTTTGGTTGAAAGGCTGACCAGCAGATCACTATCGATGCGCTAGGCAATACCTCCGGCGACATGAGGCACGCGCCAATGTGCGGCCGCCCACGCCAGTAACTCATTAACGGCCGCCGAGCGCAGCTCAGGCGGCGGCGCCAGACTCAAAACAGTCAGCGCCTCGACAAGATTGCCGGTGGCCCGGTCATCGTCGAGCGGCGCGGCAAAGGTCTGCTTGCTGAGCTTTTGCCCCAGCTCATCCCGCACCAGCGGCAGATGAAGGTATTCCGGGCGCGGTAGTCCAAGCAGACGTTGCAGCAGGATCTGGCGCGGGGTATTGTCGAGCAGGTCTTCGCCACGCACAACTTCCGTGACGCCCTGCCATGCATCGTCAACAACCACGGCCAACTGGTAAGCGAAAAGGCCATCGGCACGCCGAATCACGAAGTCACCCAGCTCTTGCGCCAGGCGTTGGCTATATCTGCCCATCCGCCGATCACAGAAGGAGATCAGTTCCTCGTCGGTACGCACTCGCCAGGCGTGGCGATCACCGGGTTGCCGGGGACCCCGACGGCAATATCCCGGGTAGACAAGACCGAATACGCCCCTTGTCGCCGAATCTTGCAACTCGCTTCGGCTACAGTTGCAGGGATAGACGTAACCGCTGGCCGTCAACTCATCAAGCGCGGTCTGATAGGCATCGAGACGGTCACTCTGGAAGACCACCGGACCATCCCAATGAAGCCCATGCGCCTCCAAGCTACGTCGAACTTGATCGCTAGCTCCAGAGACTTCCCTAGGCGGATCGAGATCTTCGATACGCAACAGCCAACGCCCGCCCACCTTTCGCGCTGCAAGATAACTTCCGACGGCGGCGACCAATGACCCGGCATGCAGAGGACCCGTTGGCGAAGGGGCGAAACGGCCGACATAGTCGCTCATCGGCCATCCTCGCGCACGCCATCGGGCAGCAACCGAAAGCTGGCCGCTAACACGGGCAGAGTCGTGATGATATCGAATAGCCCCATGAAACCCCCAATGCCCTGCCGCGACCGCACTTTTGTCCGAGCCACGCGGATAAGAGGAGATTATAACGGGACAACCCGATTACTGCATTGGGTGAACCTCTACCCAGCGCACGGCACCTGCAGCACCCGAAGCACCACCTCCACCACTGCTACCGCTTGGCATACCGCAACCAAGACAGATCGTCGCAGCCGACGGAGGAGTCGAAGACGCGCCACCCGACGTACCACCGCCCCCGGAACTAGTCCCGTTGTAGCTAAGGTTGGCAAAAGCGGGGCCAGCATTTGTTGACGCCGAACTCATCGTGGTCACCGCGGTGCTGTAGGTCTCTGGACCAGCACTGAACACCGTGATGGTGTTGATCTTTGCCTCGATATAAAAGGTATCCCGAACGACGACAGCACCATAGATATATTGCTGAGTCGGCGCAGTGGAATCCTTCGCCTCAAGCTCCATACCCTGAGGCACGTAGACCAACCCCGAGATATTGACGTGGCTATGCATGTCGATCAGACCACCGCTATACATATACGTGGGAATATCCTCAAAGCTGTCGGAGCGGATATCATCAGGCGTCAAGACACCGGTCTTACCAGGAGGAACGCCGAACTTGGTACAACTGCCGCCAGTTTGACTGATACAGGTGCTTGGCGGTAACGACGCCCATGTCGCGGCAGTCAAATTCAGTTTGCTGAATGCGTCGGCCCACCCCGTTTCATATCCCGAAGGCATCAGCATGTGATATTGGGTCGGTCGATTCAACATCGAAAACTCAGAGGCCGTCAACGTCTTCCCAGTGGCATAGAGATAGGCGGCCTTCGCCGAGGGCACGACTTTGGCATAGTCAATCGGAGCGATGCTATTGGTAATATTGATCGGGTTGGCCCCCGTCATGGCCGTCGTCAGCCCCTTAATATAAGGCATGTTATCCATCGCTCCGTCATCATTCACATCCGACGCCCAATCGACCTGTATCGGAATCGCGACCTTGAAATAGAGGTCACGCGGGATATAGGACAACTGCGGTAGATCGATGGCTTCACCGGTTAGATTATCCACAAAATCCCAAAACAGTGCGCCCTTCACCTTGATCCTGGCCGCAGACGACATCGTTACGCCGCAAACCATGGAGCCCACCTTGATCGACTTAAACAGTCCTCCCGTCAGCGTCTTCTTGCTACTAGGCGCGCAGGAGCAAAGTCCCGCCGTTGCATTGCTGCAAAAGCCATAGATGGTGTTGGCATTGACCGTGTCGCCAAGGGCATTCCTGGCGGTACCCGTCGCTGACGTTGGTAACTCAAGGGGCACTTTGACCCGAACTACGCCGTACATCACTCGACCACTAGCCATATTATCGACGAACTGCCGCATGCTGATGGTCCCGTAGGTACCATAGGCGACACCAACGTCCGGTGAAATGTTGTCTGGAATGCTATCGGCGTTAGTGTCCTGAGAGAGCCAATCCGCAGTCGAGCGCAGGCGGTTCAAATCAAACAGGTGTTTGCCCGCAGTGAAAAAGTTAAAGGCCTTTTTCGTCCCGAAATTCTGGTCGCTGACGACTTTGGGATTGCTCCCAATGTAAAGCTGCAGATCATGAGGTGTGACGCTAGTGTCCCTCACCAAGGTCTGAAAATCGGTGATATTAATCGCGTTGCCGCCAGTACCCGACTCGATCGCTGTCACCGACTTGTTCCCACCGGATATGAAGATCAAATTCGCGCCAATCGCGGCCGTATTGGGACTCGAGGTGTTGTCAAGGATTACATCCCCACTGATTCCAGCTTGGACACCCACTGGCAGACCAAGACAGGCGAGCAAGAGGGCTGCAATTATCAGCATGGAGTGTGGTTTTATAGGCGTCAACTTCATGATGGGGGGCCTCTGTAACGGGTAGTCGTTAACATGCTTATCAACAACACCAAAGCATCAAACGACTGAACACCTATATTGTTATTGAAATTACCACCTATACCTGTGTTCATTATCACAGGTTTGTAAGTCTCTAAGCCGATCGGTCCTTGGGTTCTTCGTCGGAGACGGGGCCTATCACCCCATTTGTCCTGCGGCGCCAGAATGGATGGTGACGGCGAATATTGTCATTGACATGATTGATGCGGGAGGCGAAGCATCGAGAAAGAAGTTCTTGAAGATGCGTTGGTGGCCTTGTATTCGACGCAACCCTGGCCCCCGAAACCCTTTTGAGCTTACAGAGAAGAGGTGGAAAAGAAGACGGCGCTACGTGCCATCATCGATCATGGATTTTTGACGGCGACGCGCTGGAAATCAATCCCAACCATGTACAAATGTGCATGTGGCGATTATTTGGCCAGGATTTGTGATCATTTCATGGAAACACCAGTAATCTATTGTTTTATTTATTATTAACTCCCATGGGTCGCCCGTACTGCGCCCTGTATCCTCAACTGGCCAATTTGCCTCAATTGATCCTCCACACGCAAGGAACCCGAATCAAACGAAGTCCAGGCATGCAGTTCAATGAATCGATTGCAGCACCGCGACACGTTCGAGTAGCAGCGGATGGCCCATGAACAGCTTGCGCATACGCAACTTCTGGCATGCCGGCCGACCTAGTGGTCGAGATGCCCTACGGTCTCCAGCAGCCATGTTGGCCGCGATTGGCGGGTTGCGCATGACATGGGCTCCGATCATGCGCTTCGCGGCCCACTTCGACATGGCCAGTGACGAGAACAATCCGCCCATACCCAACACTGCGGAGAATATCAGCAGGGAACGCAAATCCAGATTCACTCCGTTCTGCTGCAACAAGCTTTCCACATCAATCAACTTGAGCACGACGCTCAGCACCACCATAACGGCAATGAATATACGGTGAAATATGGCAATGCGCACGTAGCGAGCTAGTTACTAATTCGGATGAATCTCAACCCAGCGAGCAGTACCAGGCGTTCCGCTGCCACCGCCACTGCCGCCAGCTCCGGTTGGAGAGCCACAGCCGATACAGACGTTCCCGGCTGAAGGCGGGCTTGTCGACGGAGAGCTGCTGCTGCCACCGCCGCTGCCGCTATTGCCGCCGTAAGTGAAGCCGGCTAATGCGGGACCACCATTCAGCGAGCCGGACGACGACATCGTGGTCAGCGCTGTGCTGTAGGTCTCCGGCCCTGCCACGAACGCCGTGATGGTATTGTCCCGAACCCCGATAAAAAAGGTATCGCGAACGACAACGGCGCCATAGATATATTGCTGCGTCGGATCGGTCGTGCTCAAGGCCTCGAGCTCCATGGCCTGGGGCACGTAGATCAGACCGGAGATGTTGACGTGGTCGTGCATATCGATCAAACCACCACTGTATAGATAGGTGGGTATATCCTCGAATCTATCTGAACGAATGTCATCAGCAGTCATCACGCCAGTGACGCCAGGCGGGACGCCAAACTTCGTACAGGCGGCACCGGTATGGGTTACGCAGCTCGTAGGGGGTAAGTTCGCCCAAGTCGCCGCGGTGATATTGAGCTTGTTAAACGCGTCGGCCCAGCCCGTTTCATAACCCGATGGCATCAGCAGGTGGTATTGGGTCGGTCTGTTCAGACCTGCATATACGGTCGCGGTCAAGGGCGTACCGGTCGCGAAAAGATAAGAATCCTTGCTCTCCTGAGGGACCTTTGTAAAATCAAGCGTGCCGATGCTCGTGGTGACATTGATGGGGTTGGTACCGGTCATCCCCGTGGTCAACGACTGGATATAGGGCATGTTATCCATCGCGCCATCGTCATTGGCGTCATCGGCCCAATCGACCAAAATTGGGATGTCGACCATGAAATAAAGGTCGCGTGGCGCAAATGGCAAACTGCCAAGTTCGACAGGTTGGCCGGTCAGGTTATCTACAAAGTCCCAAAGAAGAGAGCCGCGAACCTTGATCTTGGCATTACTGGGCATGGTTCGGCCGCAGACCGTCCCTCCCTCTTTGATTCTGCTGAAATTTCTGGTGCCGGGCGCACAGGTGCAGAGGCCTGCGGAGGTATTGCTGCAAAACCCATACAGGGTATTGGCGTTGACAGAATTCCCAAGCGCGTTTGTAGCCGTTCCGGTCGAGGAGCCTCTCAACTCCAGAGGCACCTTAACGCGTACGGGACCGTACATGACCCGACCGCTGACGATATTGTCGATGAACTGCTGCATGCTGAGCGTGCCGTAGGTGCCAAAAGGGACGCCAGCATCAGGTGTGATGTTGTCAGGGACGGCGTCACCATTGCTGTCCTGGGATATCCAGTCGGCCGTTGTGCGCAGACGGTTCAATTCGAATAGATGATTCCCGCTGGCAAAGTAGTTAAAGGCGCCTGCGGTATTGATCTGTTTATCCCGAACAACGGTGGTATTCTGACCGATGTAGAGCAATAGGTCGTTGGGCTTCACGCTGGTATCACGCACCAGGGTCTGAAACCGATTGATACTGATGGCGTTACCACCAAAGCCGGTTCCAATCGCCGTTTGGCCTTTCGTGCCTCCAGCATAAAAAACCAAGTTGGCGCCGACGGCAACGGTGTTCGGCGTGGAAGTTGCGTCAAAGATGACGTCTCCAGTCGCGGTGGCGGGAAAAGCGCCGCCACCTCCACCGCGGCCTTTAGCGTAGGCGGACAAGCTGAGACAAGCCAACAATAAAGCGGTAATCGCCCGTATCGATCGCGATTTCGCGTGCGCGGTATTCATCATAGTGTCCTCGGCAGTCGGGTATCGTTAGCGTGCAATAGGCAACACCAACGCGTCATGGGGATGCGAATATCACTATTGTTCTAGAAATCGCTCGATATGCCTGCGCACCCGATCACAGGTTTGTAAGTCTCCACGCCGACGTTCCTTGGGTTCTTCGTTGGAGACGGAGACGGGGCCTACCCACCCCATTTGTCCTGTGCTGCCAGAATGGATGGTGACGGCGAATATTGTCATTGAGATGATTGATGCGGGAGACGAAGCATCGAGAAAAAATCTCTTGAAGATGTGTTAGTAGACCTTTGTATTCGACGAAACCCTGACCCCCGAGAAACCCTTTTTGAGCTTAAGAGGCGAGGTTGAAAAGAAGAAGGCGCTACGTACCATCATAGATCATTGGGTTTTTAACGGCGACGCGCTGGAAATCAATCCCAGCTATGTACAAAACATAACTGGGGTTAACATGGCGTCCCCAAGGGGATTCGAACCCCTGTTGCCGCCGTGAAAGGGCGGTGTCCTAGGCCGACTAGACGATGGGGACAGGAGATTAGGAAACCACACCAATGGCGGCACCGCAGATGCGGTGGTGGAGCTAGGCGGGATCGAACCGCCGACCTCTTGCATGCCATGCAAGCGCTCTCCCAGCTGAGCTATAGCCCCGCCAATGAACGCGGAACTTTACGTCAACATCGGACAAGTGTCAATAGTCGTCACGACGCCCAGAATCCACGGGTAGGGCTCCTGATTCCATCAACGAATGGAAAAGTCTTCGTACGCCCGGCCGGCAACATGCCAGTCGACGTACAAATCATCAACAACGGCATATTCGGGACCAAGGCGACACCAAGCCACTAGCGCCTCCAGCCCATCCCGTGGACCCTCGGCCTCGATCCAGACATCGCCGGTCAATTCGTTCCTAACCCAGCCAGTCAAGCCCAAACGGCGTGCCTCGCGCAGCGTGGATACCCGGAAACACACGCCTTGAACACGACCCCGCACGACGATTGCACATGCCTCCAGTGCCATAACCACCCCCGAAAAAGACGTCCCGCACAAACTTTTCCTAGCATCCGATATGAATGACTCGCGTGTATTCAGGGCGCGCCCATATGAATACGCAGACGTTTATAGTTATACTGTAGCAATTCTCCGATCCATCCAAGGGGTAAAGCCCTGACCCGTGGCCGAATCATCCGTCAATCAAGTCGTACTGTACGGAAATAGAGATCAACTGAATCCCATGAAACACTTTACAATATTAGAGGTCCTGAAGTGGCGCGAGTAACTATTGATGATTGCCTTGATCACGTTGATAACCGATTTGACCTAGTACTGATCGCGAGCAAACGCGCGCGTCAGTTGGCCAATGGCAACGAACCGCATCTATCCTGGAACAATGACAAGCCTACCGTCCTGGCCCTTCGCGAGATCGCCGCCGGCCTCGTCGACGCCAGCGTCCTTAATGAGGTCAGCGCCCGCGAGCACGCGGAGGAGTCCATGGTCAGCGAGGCCGAGGTCCAACTGGATGAGATTGCCGCCACCCCGGCTGATGGAGCGTCTGCGGATGCGGCGGACACGGAGCAGCTGCCCGCCCAGGAATAAATGATCGCGCACCGAGCAATTCTTGAGCAATGGAATCAGAGGGGGCCAAACCCACTCCGCCGACGCGCCCCGTCAGCGATCCGCAAGACACTACATTCCTGACCAGCGACCTGCGCGCGTCTCTCCTCAGCTATCTCTCTGAGGACGAGGTTGCGCAGGCCGAAAAAGCCTACCACTTCAGTGCGCGCGCACATCATGGCCAGCGCCGCCGCTCGGGCGAACCCTATATCAGTCACCCCATGGCTGTGGCCGCGATCCTGACCGGGACGCGCATGAATATAGAGACCATCATCGCAGCCATCCTCCACGACGTCATCGAAGACACCGAAGTCAGCAAGACGATGATCTCCGAACGGTTCGGCGACGAGGTTGCCGAGCTCGTCGACGGCGTCAGTAAGCTCACTCAAATCGACTTCGCGACCCACCAGGAGGCGCAGGCTGAAAATCTGCGCAAGATGCTGCTCGCCATGGTCCGAGATATCCGCGTCATCATCATCAAGCTCGCCGACCGCCTGCACAATATGCGCACCCTTGGCGCAATGCCGCTGAGCAAGCGGCGCCGAATCTCGCAGGAAACACTCGATATTTACTCGCCTATCGCCAACCGCCTCGGCATGAACGACCTCCGCACCGAACTCCAGGACCTAAGCTTCGCCGAACTGCACCCAATGCGTTTCCGGGTCCTCTCCGAGGCCATTCGCAAGGCGCGGGGCAACCGCCGCGAGATCATCGGAAAAATCGAGGCAACCTTACTCGAACGACTGACCGATGCCGGACTCGAAGATTTCGAGATCAAAGGCCGGGTCAAGCACATCTACAGTCTGTATCAGAAAATGCAGACCAAACACCTGTCATTCCGCGAGGTATTCGATGTCTATGCCTTCAGAATCACGGTCGAAAGCGTCGATGCGTGCTACCGGGTACTGGGCATGGTCCATAATTTTTACAAGCCAGTGCCGGGACGTTTCAAAGACTATATAGCCATCCCCAAGACCAACGGATATCAGTCGTTGCACACGGTTCTGTTCGGGCCTTATGGGGTCCACATGGAGATCCAAATCCGTTCCTATGACATGGCCAAGGTGGCTGATGTCGGCGTCGCGGCGCATTGGCTGTACAAACTAGGGGACGGGGATTCTGACAACACCCAGCCGCATACCCGAAAGTGGCTCAGCGGCCTGTTGGATCTGCAAAAAAACACCGGCAGTTCGATCGAGTTTCTAGAAAACGTCAAGATCGACCTGTTCCCGGAGGAGGTCTATGTCTTCTCCCCGAAGGGCAAGATTCTCGAAATGTCGCGTGGCGCCACTGTCGTCGATTTCGCCTATGCCGTCCATTCAGATATTGGCAACACCTGTGTCGCAGCCAAGGTCGACCGCCGCTTGGTTCCATTAAGCACGCTACTGTCCAACGGTCAAACCGTTGAGATACTGACCGCGCCGAACGCGCACCCCAGTCCGTCCTGGCTGAATTTCGTGGTGACCGGAAAGGCCCGTTCGAATATCCGGCACTACCTCAAGAACTTGGAGCATCACGAGTCCGCTGAGCTTGGGCGCAGAATGCTGGAAAAGGTATTGCGCTCACGCGGCAGGACGCTCACCGAACTCGAACCTTGGGTCAAGGAGAAACTCCTGAGTGACTTTAAGTTCCCGAATATCGAACGGCTCTACGGCGAGATCGGGATGGGCAACCGGCCCGCAGTGCTCGTTGCCAAACGGATCGAAGAACTCTCTCACAACCGACCTCGCCAACCCCGCCCGCACGTAATCAAAAGCGTCCTGCATCGCTACATGCCTAGCTGGCTGGGTGGTGGCCGCTCTCATGGACATCCTCTGACGATCAGGGGTAGCGAAGGCATGGTGGTTACCTATGCGCGTTGCTGTATGCCTATCCCCGGAGACCCAATTCAAGGTTTTATATCCGCCGGCAGGGGCGTCGTCATTCACGATCGAAAATGCAAAAATATCAAAGAATTCAAGAATATTCCAGAGAAATGGGTCGATGTGGAATGGGACTCGGAAGAAAGTCAGGAGTATCCGGTATCGATACGTATCCTCGCCCGCAACCGACGAGGCGTGCTAGCGACCATCGCCGCAACGATTGCCGACATGGGCGTTAACACCCGTGACGTGGTCATCGGTACCGATGAAGGCGCCGTAAGCTCATTGATCTTTACGATCGACGTTAAAAACCGCGTCCATTTAGCTCGGATCATGCGGCGGATACGCGTTCTCGAAGACGTGGTCAAAATTAACCGAAAGCGCGCCTAAAAACGGCCGCCCGCGGATAAGGTATCGGCGTCATTGACGATCCGAGAGGGCCAGGGCCTTGAGCTCGGCCAGCCGCGCCTTGAGTCGCGCGACAAGGTTTCCTTCAGCCTCTGTCTTATCCAGCAACGAGAGCGCAATCTCTAGCTGTTGTATGGCGGACCCGGTATCGCTGTCGAGAAAATAAAACTCTGCAAGGGCTTGGTGAGCCTGAACCTCCCTGCCCAACTTCGCCTCCGCCTTTGCAAGGCGGCGATAGAGTCGGGGGTCCGCCTTTCGTCCTTCGGCGGCTAGACGCTGCGTCGTCAACACCCTGACCTGATCCGGATGGTCATCCTGCAATAAGGCATCGGTATACTGCATGAAAAAGGGCATGCGCTCTCGGTAGCTGGCCTCCGCGCCCTCAAGGATATCGACAGCCTTGTCGGCGTGACCATCCTCGAGTACGATGCGCGCCTTCAATAACAGCGTCGCAAACGGGGCGATGCCTTGCTCGCCGGCGACCGACCGCTCTAAGTCCTGAAGCGCCGACCTCGCGGCATCCATCTCCCGTCCCTGTAGCAAAGACAAGGTCAGCCCATATTGCGCGGCGATTCGTTGATCACGCGATCCCTTATCCAAGCTTGCCCGAAAATAGGCCTCATGGGCCGCCGGATCATTTTTCGTCACCACCCTGACCCCCGCTTGAACCAATAGAAAATCCGCCGAGGGGGTCCTGACCGCCGGGAACTGTTCGGCCCGCCCCATCGAATCAGCAATACGCGAAGTGGTTACCGGGTGGGTGCGCAGAAATTCGAAATCCTGACTGTCCATAATCCGGGTGGCCTGCTGCAAGCGCTGAAAAAACGCCGGCATGCTGCGCGGGTCGTAGCCTGACTTGGCCAGTATATCGAGTCCCACCCTATCCGCTTCTTGCTCGTTGGCGCGCGTAAAATTGATTTGCGTCTGAACGCTGCCAGCGGCCGTAGCCATCAGGGCCGCGGCCCCCGCCTGACCGTCCTGACTGCCCAGGATGATGCTCGTCACGATCGCAGCAGCCAACGGCAGGCTCATATGCGACGCCTGCTCAAAGGCCCTGGCCAGGTGACGCTGCGTCACATGTGAGATTTCATGCGCCATGACCGCGGCCAATTCAGCCTCGCCGTCTGCCATCAGGATCAGGCCACTATTGATGCCGATATGGCCCCCAGGACCGGCGAAGGCATTGATGCTCGGGTCATCGGGAATAAAGAAGTCGAACGTGCGCCCATCGGTGCGGGCATGACGTGCCAGCCGGCTTCCGATACGTTGCACGTAGTCCACTGCTAAATCATCATCGATCAACCGCATCGCGCCCCTGATACTGCGCATAAACTCGTCGCCCAGACGTTGCTCGTCGGCAAGACTCAGGTATGCGGTCGCGACGCCGCCGATATCCGGCAACTCCGGCTCCGTCGCCATCGCCGGACGTCCCGAGACTAAGGACAGCGAAAACACCAACAGACAGGTGGCTAGGACTTGGCGAGGCATGTCATCCAGCCACCAAGTCCGGGCGGGCAGCGGAGATCAACAAGGGCGCCAGATAGTGGCCGGTATAGGAGGCCGAACTCGCCGCCACCGTTTCCGGGGTCCCGACGGCGACGACCGTGCCGCCCCTGTCACCACCCTCCGGCCCCATATCGATGATCCAGTCGGCCGTCTTGATGACATCGAGATTGTGTTCGATGATGACGATCGTATTCCCCTGATCCCTCAGTTTATAAAGGACCTCCAGCAGTTGCCGAATATCATGAAAATGCAACCCTGTCGTCGGCTCGTCCAGGATATAGAGTGTGCGACCGGTGCTTTTCTTGGCCAGTTCCCTCGACAGTTTGATGCGTTGCGCCTCCCCCCCCGACAGCGTCGTCGCGTTCTGACCGAGCTCGATATAGGACAACCCTACATCCATTAGCGTCTGCAACTTGCGGGCAACCACGGGTATTGCCTTGAAAAAGGTCAAGGCCTGCTCGACAGGCATCTGTAGGACCTCGTGAATATTTCGTCCTTTATAGGTAACCTCCAGCGTCTCCCGATTGTAACGACGGCCCTTACAAACATCACAAGCCACGTAGATATCAGGCAGGAAATGCATCTCGACCTTGATGACGCCATCGCCTCGACATGCCTCGCAACGCCCCCCTTTGACGTTGAAGCTGAATCGGCCTGGGGTATATCCGCGCACCCGGGCCTCGGGAGTGGCGGCAAAGAGGTCTCGTATCGGGGTAAATAGCCCGGTATAGGTCGATGGATTGGAACGTGGGGTACGTCCGATCGGGCTCTGATCGATATTTATAACCTTATCGAACTGCTCCAGCCCTTCTATGTCCTGGCAAGGCGCGGGGGTCTCGCTAGCTTGATAGAGAGTACGCGCGGCGTGACGGTATAGGGTGTCGTTGATAAGCGTCGATTTTCCGGAGCCGGATACCCCTGTGACGCAGGTCATGAGGCCCAGCGGGATATCGATATCGACCGTCCTGAGATTATTCCCGCTCGCACCCTTGATCGAGCAATATCTAGCGCCCGTGTTTCGCGCCCGAGCTGGGGGTACGTCGATGCGCTTTCGCCCGCTCAGATATTGCCCCGTCAAAGATGCCTCATCTTGGCAAATCTCTTCGGGCGCGCCATGCGATACAATCTGCCCACCATGGACCCCTGCCCCGGGACCGATATCGACAACATAATCGGCGGCCCTGATCGCATCCTCATCGTGCTCCACGACAATGACGGTGTTGCCGAGATCGCGCAGATAGAGCAGGGTATCCAGCAGGCGCTGATTGTCACGCTGATGCAGGCCGATCGACGGCTCATCAAGGACATACATGACGCCAACGAGCCCGGCGCCTATCTGGCTGGCCAGGCGGATGCGTTGCGTCTCACCTCCGGATAGCGTGTTCGCGCCGCGATCCAGCGACAGATAGTCGAGTCCGACATTGACGAGGAAGTCGAGGCGTTGACTGATCTCGCGAACGATCTTCTCGGCCACCGTCCCACGCCGCCCAGGCAGGGTCAGGGCTGCGAAGAAGTCGCGGGCTCGCCCTACAGGCATGGCCGTGATTTCAGTGATTACATAGTCCGAGACATAAACCGTGCGCGCGGCGCCGCAGAGCCGACTACCCTGGCATTCAGGACAGGGAATGTCACTCAGATAGCGCGCGAGCTCCTCACGCACCAGGTTGGACTCGGTCTCCCGATAGCGGCGCTGCATATTGGGGATGATGCCCTCGAAGGCATGACGGCGCTTCTTGAGTCTTCCACGCGAGTTCCTGTAGCTGAATTCGATGGCCTGATCGCCGCTTCCGAAAAGCACCACCTGACGCATTGCCTCGGGCAGGTCGCAGAACGGGGTATCGAGATCAAAATCATAGTGGGCGGCAAGGGCCGTCAGCATCTGCATGTAATAGGGGTTGCGGCGGTCCCAGCCTCGGATCGCCCCTGACGACAGGCTCAGTTCAGGTTGAGTCACAACACGCTCCGGGTCAAAGAACTCCGTGATACCGAGACCGTCGCAGCTAGGACAAGCACCCGCCGGATTGTTAAATGAAAACAAGCGCGGTTCCAGTTCAGCAATGCTGAACCCGCAATGAGGGCAGGCGAAGCGGGCCGAGAATAACAGCCCCTCGCTGCGCTCATCGTCGATGGTCACAAGCCGCGCCACGCCATCGCTCAGGGCCAGCGCCGTCTCCAAGGATTCTGCCAAACGCTGATTGAGATCCGGGCGAACACGAAAACGATCAACGACGGCATCAATGCTGTGTTTGCAGTTCGCATCGAGGTCCGGCAAGTCATCAAGGTCATGCACCCGGCCATCGACCCTGACCCGAAGAAATCCCTGGCCTCTCAGTGACTCAAAGACCTGCTCATGGGCGCCTTTGCGTTCGACAATCATAGGCGCCAACAGCATGTAGCGATCCTGATCCGGCTGTTCCATGATCTGATCGACCATCTGACTGACGGTCTGCGCACTGAGGACCACTTGATGATCCGGGCACCGGGGTTCCCCGGCCCGCGCATAGAGCAGGCGTAGATAGTCGTAGATCTCGGTGACAGTGCCGACCGTGGAACGCGGGTTGTGAGACGCGCTCTTTTGCTCGATCGAGATCGCCGGCGACAGGCCCTCGATATGGTCGACGTCGGGCTTTTCCATGATGGAAAGAAACTGTCGGGCATAGCTGGACAGGGACTCGACGTACCGCCGCTGGCCCTCCGCATAGATGGTATCAAAAGCAAGCGACGACTTTCCCGAACCGGAAAGCCCGGTAAAGACGATCAACCGGTTGCGCGGCAAATCGAGATCGACGTTCTTGAGGTTGTGGGTTCGGGCCCCACGTATCCGAATGGTATCCAAGGCGGTTTTCCGAACATGGGTCAACCTGATAATATACGGGAATCTTGGCCGGAGGACAAAAGCTCAGACACGGGCCAAAGAGGGATCCAAACCGCTCTTGGCGTCTCCGAGCGGCGCTATGGCCTGCCGCGGGCTTGGCGTTGCGTGCCCCTCCCCGCGCTAGGTATTTTCCACTAGAACCGGCCTGAGCAAAATCGCCCAAGAAACCCTTAACAATTTAGTTATTCCGTAAGTAGGAGTTAGTTCTATGTCTGCCCCCCAGATGACCGCAATAGAACGCCGCGGCGCGTTTTCCCTCGCAGCAGTCTACGCCACGCGCATGATGGGTCTATTCATGATCCTGCCTGTCTTTGCGCTGTATGCGGAACATCTCGGTTCCGAACCCCCGTCCCATGTGATGGTTGGCCTCGCGATCGGCATCTATGGTTTGAGTCAGGCCGTACTGCAAATCCCGTTCGGCCTGCTTTCCGATCGCATCGGACGCAAACCGGTTATTATCGGCGGCCTCCTGTTGTTTGCGCTGGGGAGCGCCATCGCCGCAACGGCAGACACGATCACTGGCGTCATCATCGGCCGGGCGATACAAGGTAGCGGCGCCATCGCGGCCGCAATACTGGCCCTGGCGGCCGACCTGACCCGGGAATCCTGCAGGGCGCGAGTGATGGCCACGATCGGCATGAGCATCGGTCTGGCCTTCGCCGTTTCGCTGGCCCTGGGTCCGATTTTAGATGCCTGGATAGGGGTCCCCGGGATCTTCTGGCTGACCGTCGGCCTTGCCGTTCTGGCCATTTTGATTGTTCAATTTGCCGTACCCACACCGGATCACAGCGTTTTTCATCGTGACGCTGAACCCGCTGCAGCCTACTTCTCGGCCGTCATCAGCAATGCCGAGCTAAGACGCCTCGATATCGGCATCTTCATCCTGCATATGACGCTGACGGCAACCTTCATCGGTCTTCCACTCGCACTGAGGGACTTGGCAGGACTCGTGCCGGAGCATCATGGCTATGTCTATCTGCCCATCCTTCTACTCGCGTTATTCATGATGGTGCCGCTGGTCATTCTCGCCGAAAAACAACGTAAGATTCGTCAGGTATACCAGTTCGCCATTTTGGGCATTTGCCTGTCACAAGTCCTGCTGATCGTCGGGTACCACTCCCTGCTCATGATCGTTGCCGCCCTGCTGGTGTTTTTCATCTGCTTCAACGTACTCGAGGCCTTGTTGCCGTCCCTCGTCGTCAAATTCGCATCCCCACAGATGAAGGGAACGGCCACGGGCGTCTACTCGACGGCTCAGTTTCTGGGCGCTTTTTGCGGCGGCGCCGTCGGCGGCCTGGTTGCAACCTGGGCCGGCATTGTCGGCATCTTCATTATGTCCGCACTGATGACGGCCGCCTGGTTTTTAATCGCCCGTTCGATGGCCGCGCCGCCACCTCTCAGCTCGCAGATGCTCAATGTCGGAACGATGCCTGAAGATAGCGCGCGCGCCCTTGAGGCAGAGTTGCTGACTATCGAAGGCGTCGCAGAATCTGTTATTGTTCACGATGAAGGCATCGCCTATCTGAAGGTTGATTCCAGGATCGTGGACAGTGAGCAACTGGAACGTTATATCGCACCGGTTCCCACGGATGGCTGAGTCGGACAAACTACCCGCCCATAGGCGGTGCATACGTAGAGGATTGAGAAATGGCTAGAGGTATCAACAAGGTTATCCTGATCGGCAACCTGGGCAAGGACCCCGAGGTACGATACATGCCCAGTGGCGGAGCGGTATGTTCGGTCACCGTGGCCACCACGGACTCATGGAAAGACAAACAGACAGGGGAGCGGCAGGAGCGCACTGAGTGGCATAGCGTAGTGTTCTACAATCGACTCGCCGAGATCGCTGGCGAATACCTCAAAAAGGGGGCCAAGGTCTATATCGAAGGCAGCCTGAGGACCCGAAAGTGGCAGGACAAAAATTCAGGTGCGGACCGTTATACCACCGAGATCAACGCCAACGAGATGCAAATGCTTGATGGCCGTAGCGGCGGAGGTATGGATGCTGGTGGCTACAACCAGCAACAGTCCAGTCCCCGGCAAGCCCAACCTGCGACCGCCAACGTGGGCGGCGATGCCGGCGCTGCGCCGTTTGATGACGATATTCCGTTCTAGAACCGGCACTTTTCAAAATCAACACTGGCCGCTGACGAGGGGCATTCCCTGACGCCATCCATCTCTACAGAAGAACGCCTCCGTCTGGTGCTGGCCCAAATCAACCCGCTGGTGGGTGACATCGCGGGCAACTGTCGGCGGATCATTGACACCGCGATTCAGGCCCGTGATCACCATCAGGCCGACGCCGTGGTCTTCCCTGAGCTAACCCTGCTGGGTTACCCGCCGGAAGACCTGTTACTGCGTACGGCCGTCATCGACCGTGTCAATGAAGCCCTGGAATACCTCTGCAACACCTTGAGCGGAATCGATGTCATCATCGGTTTTCCGCATAAGGAAAACGGCGCGCTTTACAACGCGGCAGCCTTGATTCGTGACGGTAAAACGCAGGCCATCTACCACAAGCAACGCCTGCCGAATTACGGAGTGTTCGACGAGCTTCGCTATTTTAAGGCCGGGGACAGCCCCTGCATCACTGAGATCAAGGGTATCCCGGTCGCGCTGAGCCTGTGCGAGGACATTTGGGCACCTGAACCCATGCATCACGCTGTACAGGCTGGCGCGCGCCTCGTCATCAACCTCAATGCCTCGCCGTTTCGCCAGGACAAAATCCCGGCCCGCGAGGCGGTCTGCCGCGAACGAGTGCGCGAAAACGGGGTGCCTATCGTTTATGTCAATCAAGTAGGCGGGCAAGATGAGCTTGTCTTTGATGGCGGCTCCTTCGTCATGGACAGCCGCGGCGCGATCACCTGTCAGGCCGAACTCCTTGAGGAGACCCTTCTGGTTGCCGACTTCGCGGATATGCCACCGCAACTGATCTCGGTCCCGGGTCATCGCGCACCAGCCATGACATTTGAGGGCGCAATCTATCAGGCCATCGTGCTCGGCATTCGAGACTATGTCGGCAAGAATCGCTTTCCCGGTGTCATCATCGGCCTATCCGGCGGAGTGGATTCCGCGCTTACCCTGGCCCTGGCCGTCGATGCCCTCGGGCCAGACCGGGTTGAAGGCGTCCTCATGCCCTCCCGGTTCACCTCGAACATGAGCCTCGAAGACGCCCGCGCCGAAGCGGAGACCCTGGGCGTTCATCATGAAACCCTCTCGATAGAGGCCAGTTTTTCGGCCTTCCTGGAGTCCCTGGACCCAGTATTTTCAGGTCGCCCAGTCGATGCCACCGAGGAGAATATCCAGGCCCGCTGCCGGGGTATCATCTTGATGTCCATCGCCAACAAGAAGGGGAAAATTGTCCTGACCACCGGAAATAAGAGCGAGCTCTCGGTAGGTTACGCCACGCTCTACGGAGACATGGCTGGTGGATTTGCGCCCATCAAGGACGTGCCCAAGACTCTGGTTTATCGCTTGGCGCATTACCGGAACAGTATCCATCCCGTGATCCCGCAACGCGTGCTGGATCGGCCACCCAGCGCCGAGCTCGCCCCCGACCAGAAGGACGAGGATTCTTTACCGCCCTACGAGATGCTCGACCCCATCTTGATGAGCTTCATCGTAGACGACAAGTCTCCGACAGAGATTATCGCTGCGGGCTTTGATGCCGGCACGGTCGAACGTGTCATCACGATGATCAACAGAAATGAGTACAAGCGCCGCCAGGCGCCTCCGGGAGTACGCATCAGTCGTCTAGCCTTCGGGCGCGACCGACGCTATCCGATTACATCTGGCTGGAAGGACTGAGGTCCACATTGCGAATGCCCTCATATGGGCTTCGCAGTACTCGGAAAGGGGACGATTAACCCGGTAGCTTTACGGCGTCGCCGTTGGTGATGCCGAATTCGCGTCAAGTACCCGTTGCGCATCCGCCGCCAGATCATCAATGCCAAGGCGGCGGTATCCCTCGCTCATGATGCCTAAGGCATCATGCACCGAAGGTGTTCTCGGGAAGCGTTCCAACACGTAGGTCGAGCGATTGATCGCAGCCAGATAGGCCCCTAGGCGCATATAATATTTCGCCACATAGATCTCGTGCCGAGCCAGATAGTTGCGCAGATGGACCATACGTTGCGCGGAATCACCGGCATAGCGGCTATCCGGGAATCGCTGTAGGAGTTCGGCGAAGTATTGGAAGGACTGGCGGGCTTGCTTGGGGTCTCGTTCCGCCGTGTCCAGATCGATCCAATCATCGCCAAAAGCGGCGTTGGCATCGAAAGTCGCCAATCCTCGAAGATAATAGGCATAGTCGATATTTGGGTCTCGTGGATAGGTCTTGATGAACTGATTGGCGGCGGCGATGGCCGATTCGGGCTCATCCAGTTTGTAGTGCACATAGGCGAGGTCGAGCAAAGCGGCGGGGGCATGCGCGCCAAATGGATATTGCGCCGACAAGGCATCAAACCGCTTCACCGCTGTTTCATAAAACCCGCCCGCGAGCGCCTTTCTACCCTCTTCATAGATCTGATCCGCACTCTGCGGCGCCTCTTCATCGAGTGTCGCACACGCCTGTAGCAACAGCCCGAGCACAAGCATCCCGGCCATACGAATACCACGAAAACGGCTACTCATGGGCACGAGCCCCCGAGGTGCCCGCCGTGGACTCTGAAGCGGCTTCGGGACCCTGTGCCGGCGGCGCCTCCTCGGGTTCGGGCTCACCCGCACGGACACTGGAAGGCCGTTCAACGTCTATGGCCTCCGAGAGCGCTGCCGGCCCCGCCATTCGCCCCTTGCCGAAGACGACACCGGTCACGTGTTTCTGCACTGCGGACATGGGTCTGATCCAGGGCTTAACGGCCGGGGCCAAATCCCGGACATGCGCGCGCGCTCGTTCGGCCTCGGCGCGATCGGTATAACGTCCGTAGATCAACGTATACCAAGGTTTCCCCGATGCAGTCGCCTCGAAATACGCCATGTCACCCTTAAGCTCCGCGTTACGAATGAAGCGGCGCAGGGCCTTCTGACTGCTTGTGCCAAGCAATTGCAGGGTCAGATCACTGGGTTTCTGAGCCATGATCCAGGTCTCGTCGTGTAATCGGACCGCTGGCTTGGCCGGCTTCTTCTTAGGTTTGACGAGCAGGCCAAGCTGGCTATACGTCATATCCAGCAAGCTCTTGGCCTGCTGCTTGAGCGCGGGATCCTGCGTCAGTCGGCTGACATGAAGGGCATGCAAACCCGCCTCGCTCGCTCGCCGCTTACCCAACAGGCGCTTGGCAATGACCAAGTCCTGTCGAGCCATCGCTGTCTTGAGTTCAAGGACGCGCTCCGCCGCATCCTTGCTGTACTTCGACTCCGGGAAGCGCTGCATCAAACCCTCGAAATCGCGGATGGCAAGCTCTGCCTCGGGAGGCAGACTCTCCGCATCTGGCTCGGCGGCGCCCTGCTTGGCAATCCGAAAATTGGCCAGCGCGCGCAGGTAATAGAGATAATCGAGATTAGGGTGATCCGGATATCGCCTGACAAAGCGCTCCGCGACGGCGATCGAAGACGCGCTGTCGCCAAGACGGTAATATGCATAAGCTAGTTCGATGCGGGCCTGAACGGCCTTTTCGTCGTCAGGATTCAATACATCAAGTTCGCGGTACATCCTCACGGCATCAGGAAAACTCCCTTCCATGAGCGCCTTCTTCGCCATCTCATAGCGCTCGTCAAACCCGGGCGCTTGTTGCTGCGGGGCCGGCTGAACCTTTTCGCGGGTCGGCACGGTAGTTTCACGAACAGCGAGCTCCGCCTTGTTCTCCACCGGCTTCATGCCGGCACAAGCGGAATTGAGCGTAGCCAGAAGAAGTACGATAAAAAGTGATCCATACTGCCGATCAGTCTTGAAAAAGGACAGGGGTACGGTGTTCATGGATAATGTGCCCGTTAATGGTAAGCAGACGCGCCATTGTCGCCGACAGATAGGGCGCCGATGGCGATTACGACGAATACTACAGGAAATATCGGATGTCGCCCAACAGGCCTCGAATAGAGGATCAGCCCTCACCAGGAGATGCAAACCAAAGCCACCAGCGGCTAACCGCTAGCATCCCCGATGACATGACCGGCCTACGCTTGGACCAGGCGCTGTCGCGATTGTTTCCCGTGTACTCCAGGGCGCGGCTTCAGGCATGGATCGCAAATGATCTCGTTACAGTGGATGGGATTCAGCGCCGCCAACGGGATCGAGTCCAGGGCGGGGAGTATGTCGAGGTCAACGCAGTCGTCGAGCCCGATGTGCGGGCAACTGCGGAGGATATTCCGCTAACAATCATCTATGAGGATGAGGCCCTGTTGGTTATCGACAAGCCCGTCGGACTGGTCGTGCATCCGGGTGCGGGCAACCGCCAAGGCACCATGCTCAACGCCCTGTTGCATCACGCGCCCAAGCTGTCCACCGTGCCCCGTGCCGGCATCATCCATCGCATCGATAAGGACACCAGCGGCCTCCTGGTCGTGGCCAAGACCCTTCAGTCCCACACGGCGCTCACCGACCAGTTGCAACAACGGCTGTTTCAGCGCATCTATCAGGCAGTCGTCTGGGGCGTGCTGCCTGCGGGAGGACAGGTCGACGCTCCCGTTGGCCGTCATCCGCAGCAAAGAACCCGCATGGCCGTCACCCCCGGGGGGCGGGAAGCGATCACGCGTTACCGCGTTATAGAACGCTTTCGTGGGCACAGCCTGCTCAACGTCCGACTGGAAACCGGTCGGACCCATCAGATTCGCGTTCACATGACCCACATCAACCACCCTATCGTCGGGGACCCTGTCTACGGAGGCCGCCTGCGCATCCCCAAAGGCGCCACGGAACCATTGCGCGAGATGTTGACTGGCTTTCGGCGCCAAGCCTTGCACGCGGCGGAGTTGGGGCTGGCTCACCCGCTTTCGGGAAAGGAGATGTTGTGGCGATCCCCTTTGCCCGTAGACATGCAATTGCTTATTAATTGCCTGAGGGACGACCAGTCTCTTGCACAACGAGGGCATTCCTAGTGTCGCCGATACTGGGCACCTCGACCCGGATCCTGGCGCTGGTTTTGGCGGCGTTGCTGGTGGGTGCGACCGTTGAAGCTATTCCCGCGACGATCATCATAGTCCTGGCACTCTGCCTGATCTGGCAGTTACACCAGACCCACCGCTTTTCCAAGTGGCTCGAAGACAAC
>Ga0316204_10001230_pt1 | contig 73789 bp, 57 predicted proteins | sample 6monrhotite_MG_2_FD_205661 | JGI IMG/M metagenome (GOLD analysis project Ga0316204, IMG submission 205661) | Microbial mat bacterial communities from mineral coupon in-situ incubated in ocean water Damariscotta River, Maine, United States -... | ecosystem: Environmental > Aquatic > Marine >...
TGTTGGAACCAACGATGGAACCTGATACAATGCTGGTATCAATGGCGCTGCTGAGTTGGGCCAAACCGATTGAACTGACCGTATCCCCGTTGTAGACAAACTTGACCGAATCACCGACTACGCCTGCAAAGTCAAACGTGTCGAGCTCGTTGAGTGCACTGGTATCGTTGAGTATCGTGGCAATGTCGACTAAAATTGTACCGCCTTGATTGCTGACCAATTCGATGTTGGAACCAACGATGGAACCTGATACAATGCTGGTATCAATGGCGCTGCTGAGTTGGGCCAAACCGATTGAACTGACCGTATCCCCGTTGTAGACAAACTTGACCGAATCACCGACTACGCCTGCGAAGTCGAATGTGTCGAGTTCGTTCAAGGCACTGGTGTCGTTGAGTATGGAGGCAATGTCGACCGTGATGGTGCCGCCTTGATTATCCAATAATTCGATGTTGGAACCAACGATGGAACCTGATACAATGCTGGTGTCTGAACCCGTGTTGAAGGAGGAGAGGGCTATAGCATGAGCGGTGTCTCCATTGTATACAAACTTGACCGAGTCGCCTACAATTCCTGCGAAGTTGAACGTGTCTAACTCGTTCAAAGCGTTGGTATCGTTCATGATGGATGAAATGTTAATGGCAACCGTGCCACCCTGATCATTCAGCAATTCAATGTTTTGACCCACGATGGAACCGGCTACAATATTGGTGTCAGCTGTTGAGCTGATAGCACTCAGCGGAATGGCATGTAACGTGTCCCCATTGAAAACGAACTTGATGGAGTCGCCTACGATACCTGCAAAATTGAAGGTGTCGAGTTCGTTGAAATTACTGGTATCAGCAAAACTTGAAACAAGCACTGAGCCGCCACCGTTGGAAAGTTTCAGGGAATCGTTTCCATAAGTCAACGTTTGAATTTCGTTGTTGGCACTGGTATCGTTGAAATTGAAGAGGTTCCCGAGCAACACTTGATGGGTGGTATCTCCTTCGAAAAATCTCAAAGTATCCCCGAAAAGGGCGATACTGTCTATTAATTCATTGGTACTATCGTTGTCCAGGTTCAGCGAATTGCCAAGAGCAATGCGTTGCGTATCCTGCTCAACGATGAACAATGTGTCCCCGGTTACAAAGGCTGTATCAATCAATTCGTTGTTGGCGCTCGTATCGTTGAAGTTTATATTTCCCGCTGTTTCTGCATACAGTGCATAAGGCACAGACATGAGTTGTACAGAACCCATATCTTGAAATCCGCTGCCCGGATTGATTCTCACTTTCAGGAAGCGATCTCCACTTCCCCAATCTACGTTCGAAAAGCTGACGGCTGAACCATTGCCGGTCGATGTTCCATTCCCTATGACCAGAGAGAACAACCCAAATCGGTTGGTGGTAACGGTATGGGTTTCTTCCCATTCCAGAACTGTCCCTGCGGAATCAGTGGAAATGCCCAACTCTACCGTGACCGATGTCAGGTTGAGAGGCGTGCCGCTCGTATCGCGGGCAACTGCCTGGTAGTTTATCCCCTGAGGGGCTTGGGCGAATAGAATTCCACTTGCGAAAAGCAAGAGGGCCATCAGGAACCCTGTACGGAGCCAATAGCGAAAATTAGAAATGTAAACAGATTGCATAACTGTGATATTAAGCCAACTAGTAAATCAAATTAGAGTAATGTAGGGTCCGCGGAAAAGGCGGATATCAAAAGTAGTTTATTACACTGGCAATTGCCACCCTTTAGAGGTTGTTGCGCATGCGCGCGCATATACTGTGCCTTCAGGTTCGAAAACAGATATTAGGATAGGAAAAATGGAATGTTGCACGAAGCGACAGGGCCCATTATAGTAGGGGCTTGCGGAATCTGTCAAAGAGAAAATCCTAACTAGGACGTGAGGCGTACCAATCATTGAAAATCCCAATATGAGAATGGCTAAATAAAATTGAAATCAACAACGGCTCATTTCATCGTTGTTAAAGGCAATTTTTACCTACGGGATTGATACTGATAAGGTTCTGTATTTTATCGAATAAATATTTTTTTCGATGACTGACCGTTTGGGCCAGAAAACTGCAACAGGTAAATGCCCGGTGCAGGTTGCTCAAAAAGTGTTGAAAGGGGATAGACATTGTTCCCTTTTTGCGGGTTCAGTTGAACGGTAGAACTGACGTCTCTTCCCAATAAGTCTTGCAATTTAACATCCAGGTTTAAATTCTGTGATGTGGTGATTCGAAGGTTCGAATTGCTGGTGGCAGGATTAGGGTAGACCAAGGCATCAAACGGCTGTGTTTTAGCGTCTTTATCGTTGATTCCTACATTCACTCCACCTAAGTTGATGTTGTCGATGTAGAGGTAATTGCCTCGACCAGAAGTGACCTCAAATTTCAATTGAATGACCTCACCAATAAAATCACCAATGAAGATAGATTCTGTGCGCCATTCCTCTGGCAATGGAATGAATTCATCGTTTTGCAGGCCACCTAAATTGGTGACCAATGCATCGCCAGTAAGGCCATATCGCGGAATCCATTTTTCTCCACAATTTTTAGTGATGTAAACCAACAAATTGTCGTCTGCCGCTGCATCTTCTTTGGCGTAGGACAGTTCGAATGTGAGTGCTGCCTCTTGCTCTGTAGCATTGGTCAGATCGATGGCAGGGGAGATCATGCTACTGGTAAAATTCGGTGGAATGTTCAGGTTGTTGAATCGAACTGAAGCAAAACCTGTTTGGCCCGCCTTTTCAGTTCTTTCAACCAATTCGAAGTTGCTGTAGAAGGTCCAGTCTTGGGCCGGAATTTGGTCGTGTGCCGGGAATGTTGGAGATTCCATGCCTTCGTAAAACGGAGCTACCAGGGCATCCACCGTTGGAACAATCCCAATGGTTTGCGTTTTAGTGAGTGTGTTGGAGCCACTGCCGTTTGTCACCGTGAGGGTAACGTCAAAAACACCTGCTGCATCGTAAGTTATCAATGGGTTTTGTTGATTGGAGGTGGCTGGTGTTCCGCCAGGAAAAGTCCATTGCCACGTCCAGGTGCCATCTACTTCAGCATTGTAGGAACGATCGGTAAACTGAATGGTTGATCCTTGGCAACCGATGAGTGCATCTGCTTCAAATTCTGCAATAGGAGTGCAGGTTGCTACAAAACCATTGCTGGTTCCGGTGGCCAACAGGTTGGCTTCGGTCCATAAATTATTGCGATTACCCGCTCCTGAGTTAAGAGCCGCTGCCATGCGCTGAGCTTGTCCAATTGTATACATCTTGCCGCAGGTGGAGTAGTCCATGTAATTCTGAATATTATCCAATGAACCACAAGTGTTTCTGGTCAAGTCACAAGTTTGAGGGGTGCCCAGGCAATTGGGGGTGTCAGCTACGCCATCATCTCCGAAGCAATTTGACGCTTGATTCACATTGTTGCTGTTTCCCCAAACGTGCGGTAGGTTGAGGTAATGCCCAATTTCATGAGTCAAGGTGCGTCTGGAAAAATTGCTTCCTCCCGAAGTACCAATGCCTCCAAGTTGACTGTTGCGGTTAACAATACCTTCATTGCTTTGTGAAGGGGCAGTGCCGGGATAGAAAGCATATGCTCCAGCCCCAGAGGAGATGTTGTCTACTACCCAAACATTCAGGTACTTTTTTGTGTCCCATCCTACGAGGCCTTTTACATTTTCTCCGGCATTAAAGGTCAATTCAGAGGCAGTTCTGGTAATGCCCTCCGTACAGTTTCCATCGGGATCAAGTCGAGCCAATCGAAATTCAATGTGGCTGTCTACTGCAATGTCAGCAAATGCAGTAATGACGTCACCTGAATCAGCATTCATTTTTCGGAAATCCTCATTGATGATGCGCACGGCATCGACCACTTGTGCTTTGGAAATATTCTCGGCTCCCCAATTATGAATGATATGAAACACAATGGGTATTACCTTAACATCGCCTGAATCTTCCGCATATACCTGAGATTGCACATAAGCTTGAGTGAATTCTTCCAATTCCTGTAGCTGCAATCTTTTTTCTGGATTTTCATTCAATGATTGTTCCACCATTTCGGTTGTTCCGCAAGTGTGTTCTTGGGCAATCAATGAAGAATTAGCAACAATCAAGGCCAGCAGGGGCAGGAATATTCGGTAGCTCATATAAATTCTTTGAATTATTAAGACTGTAAAAATAAAGAATTGGTTGGGCATCCCGTTGGATCATCGGGACTGCGAATTGGATTCCTACTTAAAATCCACCTACTCACGCAGCCATTTCAGCAATTCCATTTGATGACCACCACCAAAATTAACGTGGTAGTTGCCCGGTTTGTTCTCGCAATCGATCGATTTTTTTTCGATGGTCGGGTAAAGTTTTAAATAATCCGCTCCCTGCCAAATTCCTTCGCTGTCGGCAATTGGAAGAATGGCCAGGTTGCGAATGTATTTATACGGATCAGCGAAACCCAGTTCCCATGGTAGCCAGCTGGACTGGACAGATTCATTGGAAACAAGCAAGATGAACTTTCGGTTTTCAAGGATCTTATTCTTGAGTCTTTTGGCGGTAATGGCATTCCGGATTTTGGGCATTGACCGGTCTTTCCAGTCCACGTAAATGTTTTCTCCATGAGCCATGAGTAAGACAGCAATTTCAACAATCAATTCATCGTCTGAATCAGCATGCGATAAATAAACCGAAACGTGTTTTTTCTCTTCGAGTTCTTCGAAGGTGTATTTCTTCCTGCGGTACAGGAAATTGTTGATGGCTTCAAAACCTTTCCGGTTGATTTTTTGACTGTAAAGTTGGGAAAGATCTTTTCGGGTAATAAAGGTCATATTTTTAATAAGGAGCGATAGGTCCTGACGGACCAATCCCAGTGAACGGTATATATATTTTCCACGGTGCTAATTTACCAACCCAAGAGAAGGTAACCGGGACAAATTTTTATAGCTGCGTACAACTGAGGGGGAGGGAGTTTGCATACTTTTTTGAAACTAAAGAACTTATCAATTTGATACCGGGATATTTGAGCTGGCCATTTTAGCTCACCGGGCACATCGAACGCATCTGGCGCTCTGTGGCATCAACATCAATCGACCGATTGGTATCGATTGCTCGCAACGAACACAAATGCCAAATTTTGCATCGTCTATTTTGGAAAAGGCGTATTCCAGTTTTTTTTGTTTGTCTTTGGCCTGCACCAGTGCCGCTTCGTTAATGCTTTTATTATTGATGGCATCCATACGGCTCACTCTTCCTATAGCATTTTCTGGAGAAATTGGTTGAGTCAAAACTACCAAGTCGTCAATGCGCAACCTGTTCGATTGCAATTCAGCCTCGATTTTTGATTTTAGCTCTTTTCGTTCTCCCGGTTTCATGTTTGCTTTCGGAAATGCCGTAACGTGGCATTTGTCTGAAGCTTAAATATAACAAAACTGCCCGAAATGAGAACATTTCGGGCAGTTTCAATGTGAGGAATGTGCGACTACTGTGGCGGAGCAAAGCTGCCTACAAGCGCTTTGAAACGGGCATCATAATCGCTGGCCAGTTCATTCTGGTTAAATTGTTGTGCCATTTGACCCAGGTTTTGCATGATAGCCTGCGACTGTTGAATGTCACGGGTAGCCTTGCTTTGATATTCTTGTGAAAGACTGAGTAGGTAGCCCAGCTCACTTTCGTAGTTCTCGAATATCTTGTTGGATAGCTCATTGCCTTTTTCAGCCTCTCCTAGTTTGTAGAAAAGTTCAACGACTGAAAGCAACGTGACATCCATGGGCGTGTTGTCATTGGCACACATCTCCATGCACTTATCCAATACTGCCAGTGATTTTTCACGTTCTCCATCTGCTTGCAGTTTGTCTGCCAAGCGAGAGAAGTTCAACCGAAGGTTGGTCACAAAACGCAAGTTGTTTTCGTCCAGATACAGGCCTGGATTTTCAAGCCCTCCATAACGGAACTTGGTCATCATATTCTCATACATGCGTTCAGTACTAACCTCACCAAGGTAGCCATAAGGGTTACGCTCAGAATTAAATTTGATGGGAACAAGGCGGTAAGCGAAACCTTCCTGCAACATGTAATTTCCTAAGCCAAAATAGCTGGCTTTAGGCATTGTGTTCGCAAAATAGATGGGGCGCTCCCAGTTGTTGTGTGCTAAAATGTCCAGCAACACCAACTCACTTTTGTAGATGTAATCCTTGCTTACTTTCCAATCAATGCTTGGAAGCACCCGGCTCGCCATTGAAGCAGGAACAGTGCCGTTGGCAATGACCTTTTCTACATCTACTTTCAAACTGAAATTGCGAGTAGGGAAGTAGTTCATTTTACGATCAGGTTGGAAAAGAGCCATGTTCTTGTCATCAGAAACATACTCCACCAATTCCTTGATATCGTAGTAGCTATCGCTTTTATTCTTTTCAAAAACAGGGACATAGTCACGGGTTCCCTGACGGTACATATCTTCTTCTAAAATTCCAGGAATAGGAAGTCCATCATAAGCCTGACGCTTCATTTGGTTGATAAACCAGTCCGTACTCAGAAGCGTAAGGTTAACGACCCTCACGTCAGTTCGGAATCCTTCTACCTCCTGAATGTACCACAGCGGGAAGGTATCATTGTCCCCGTTGGTAAAGAGAATGGCATTTGGAGCGCACGATTCCAAATAGTTTCGCGCAATGTCTCTTGCGGTGTAACGACCTGAACGATCATGGTCATCCCAACCTTCTTTTGCCATGATGCCAGGAACCAAAATCAAACAGATTCCAGTTACAGCACCTGCCACAGCAACCGATCGGATGCCTTCTTTAAACATTTCATAAATGCTTAACACGCCCAATCCTATCCAGATGGCAAAGGCATAAAAGGAGCCGGCATACGCGTAGTCACGTTCCCTTGGTTGATAAGGATACTGGTTTAGGTAGATGACAATGGCGAGTCCTGTGAAGAGGAAAAGCAATCCGACCACCAGCGCATTTTTACCATCTCTGAAAGCGTGGAAAACAAATCCGAGCAGCCCAAGTATCAACGGAAGCATATAAAAGTGATTGCGCGCTTTGTTGGTAGCCGCCTGGATGGATATGTTGTCCTGAGCTCCTACATTGGATAACATCGAGTCCACAATCGGGATGCCTGACATCCAGTTACCATTTTGGAAATCACCATGGCCTTGTTTATCGTTCTGGCGCCCGGCATAATTCCACATGAAGTACCGTACGTACATCCAATTAATTTGATAGGCGAAGAAAAACCGCATGTTCTCCATGAAGGTTGGCTTGTTGATAACCTCGGGTCCTTTGGCTCCATTGAATCGGATGGGACGCCCTTTAAAATCAGACCAGTTTTTATAGGCTCTAACGTGATTGCCCTTGGCACTCCACATTCTTGGGAAGAAGCCGGTAAACTCTTTGGCGTATTGCGGAACCGAATTTTTGCGCTCATCAGCAATGGCGTATTTTCCGGTTTTTTTGTTGGGATAGTACACTGGATTTCCATCGGCAAATGGCTCCTGTGGGTCGTAAGGCGAGTTAAAGTACTGACCACTCAACAAAGGAAAATCTCCATACTGCTCACGATTCAGGTAAGACAACAGATTCACCATGTTTTCAGGGTTGTTCTCATCAATCGGAGTATCTGCTGAAGATCGGATGAGGATCATCGCAAATGAACTGTACCCAATTAAAAGCACTGCAAAGGATAGTATAATGGTATTTAAAAGGGGTTTTTGTTTCTTTTCTGTGAACATTAAACCCCAAACTACAGCACCTGTTACCAGCAGCGCATAGATGTACGCCCCGGAATTAAAGGGCATATTAAAGGTGTTTACAAAGAGGTATTCGAATTTAGAGGCAAGGTTTACTACTTGTGGAATCAACACACTTTGTACGACTCCTAACGTAACAATCCCAATAATCGCGGTGAGCGCCATGCCAAAAGGAGTAGGGTTTTTGTATTTGCGGAAGTAGATGACAAAGGCTACCGCAGGTATGGCCAACAGGTTCAAAAGGTGAATACCAATGGACAAACCGATGAGGTAGGCAATCAGGATTAACCAACGGTTAGAGCCAGGTTCATCTGCCCGGGCTTCCCATTTTAAAATGGCCCAGAAAACGATGGCTGTAAACAATGATGACATGGCATATACCTCTCCTTCCACTGCGGAAAACCAGAATGTATCCGAAAAGGTGTAGGCGAGGCTTCCCACCAGTGCGCTACCAAAAACAATCACTTGTTTTTCCCGCTCGCTGCTATTTTTAAAATTGGATGCGGCCATCAATTTGCGCCCTAGAATGGAGATGGTCCAGAACAGGAACATAATGGTGAGGGCACTACAAAATGCTGAGATCATATTGATCATCAAAGCAACCATGTCGGTGGGTGCAAACATGGAAACGACCCGACCAATCATCATAAATGTAGGAGCGCCCGGAGGGTGACCAACTTCTAATTTATAGGAGGTTGCAATATATTCTCCGCAGTCCCAAAAACTGGCGGTGGGCTCTACAGTGCTCCCAAAAACAAACATGGCAATAAGGAATGTCAGCCATCCCAATGCGTTATTCAACTTGTTGTATTCCATTACTTTTCTTCGATTGTGGTGGATATTACCGCTTCAAAAACAAGAAGCCAAATTTAGAATTAATTTCCTTTTAATTTCGAATACGGTACACCTTTATCGGCAAGGGGTTCAATCGCTCTGTATCTATTGAATAATAAGCTTAATCATTTCAAAACCATTGATGGGTTGAACGAGTTTCCCTATTTTTAACGACCTAAAATTGGGACCGTTTTTAGCTATGGCAAAACAAACAAAAGATCCAGGGTTTGGCAGCAGGTATGAAGGCCGTACCAAACGCATGATCAATAAGGACGGATCTTTTAATATTATCCGGGAAGGGACAGGGATGCACTTTGCGGATACGTATCAATACCTTATCGCCATGTCGTGGCCTCGTTTTTTGGGGTTGGTGGTGTTGGTTTACTGCATCGTCAATTGCCTGTTTGCCTTTATTTACCTGGGGGTTGGTGTGGAAGAAATCTCGGGTCCGTCTTCGGAATCGTTGTTCTTGCGGTTTTTTAAAGCTTTCTTTTTCAGTGCCCAAACATTTACAACTGTTGGCTATGGTACTTTAGCGCCCAAAGGAGTAGCCACGGGCATTGTGGCTTCGGCAGAAGCTTTGGTCGGCTTGATGAGTTTTGCATTGGCTACCGGGCTGCTTTGGGGGCGTTTCTCCCGGCCCACTTCCCGCATATTGTTCAGTGAAAACGCACTGGTGAAAAAAGAGGGAGACAATTTTAGTTTGCTGTTTAGAATGGTGAACCAACGCACGAATGTGTTGATGAACATGCATGTGGATGTATTGTTGTCAGTGGTTAAAAAATCAGGCGAATCATTTACCAGAACTTACTATACGCTTCAGCTGGAAACGAATCACATCAACTTTTTCCCATTGAACTGGACGCTGGTGCATAAAATTGATTCTTCCAGCCCCATATTTGGTTGGGATGAATCTGATTGGAGAGAGGCAGAAGCTGAGTTGCTCATCCTGGTAAAAGGGTTTGATGATTCCTTTAGTCAAGAAGTACTCAAAAGACATTCCTACCGTTTTGATGAAGTGATTTGGGGCGCTCGTTTTGTCAAAGCCTTTCACATCGATGATGATGGGGATGTGATCATGGATGTGAATCGAATTCACGATTATGAAAAACACAATTAATGCCCCGATCATTTTAGAATGAATCATTTTGGCACCGAATTTGTTTACCGGAACATGAAACAATTCAAGGTACCTTTTATACCTTTGTAGAAGCAAATAAAATTGAATAACAACAGTCAGTGCAAATACATAGAATCATGTTAAATCGAACATTAACTTTTGCCCTTATTTCAGTTTTAACGTTGAGCTTATCGTCCTGTGCGAAAAGAAACGTAGAACGTATTGATCCCAATAAAACAACCGACTTAAGCGGCCGCTGGAATGACAGTGATTCCAGGTTGACAGCTGATGCAATGATTGAGCAGTGCCTGCAAGGTCCATGGTTGAGCAATTTTAAGCAAGCCAATGGTGGCAACAAACCGGTTGTGATTGCTGGAATGGTAACCAACAAAAGCCACGAGCACATCGAAGCCGAAACGTTCATCAAAGATTTGGAGAAGGCTTTCATTACTTCTCAAAAGGTTCGTTTGGTGCAAGGAGGGGATAAAAGAGAAGAAGTTAGAGGCGAGCGTGCTGACCAACAAAACTACTCTTCTAAGTCTTCTATGAAAAAATGGGGATTGGAGCAAGGTGCTGATTACATGTTGCAAGGAACCATTAACTCCATTGTTGACCAATACGAGAAAAAGAAGACGGTAACTTACCAAATCGATTTGGAACTCACCGACATGGAAACCAACGAAGTGGTTTGGATCGGTGACAAAAAAATCAAGAAATTCATCACCAACTAAATTGGTGTAACAACAATAGCTGAAATGGGGAGTCCCTTCCAAATGGGAGGGATTCTTCGTTTTCACACCTTCCTCCCATGCGCTTTTTAAACACATCTAATTATTTGTTGGTCATTGCCGCAGCGCTATTGCTGGCGGGATGTGCCACCTATTATGAACGCAACATCGTTTTTCAAGACTATGTGCGTCAGGGGGAGATGGAGAAGGCTGAAAAGTATTTGGACAAGGACAAGAAGATCCAAAAAGACCGCAACCGGCTGCTGTACCTTTTTAACAAAGGTTTTCTCAATCATTTACAGCAGAATTATGCTGAAAGCAACAGTTTTTTTAACGAAGCCGATCTGCTGATCGAAGATTACCGCAAGCAACATTCTACAGAATTGCTGGCATTGATTTCTAACCCGGAGGTGAAGCCTTACCGGGCTGAAGATTTTGAAGCTGTTTTTGTGCATTATTACAAGGCGTTGAATTACGTTCAACGGGGCCAAACGAATGAGGCGATGATTGAAGCCAGGCGGATAAACTTGAAACTACAACAACTCAACGACAAATACCCCAAACACAAGAATCGTTACAGCGATGACGCCTTTGCCCATATTCTGATGGGGCTGATTTACGAGGCCGGCAATGATTTCAACAATGCGTTTATTGCCTATCGCAATGCAGTGGCTCTTTATGAAAAAGATGGCGGGTCTGCCTATTTTGGTACAGCCATGCCCGATCAACTGAAGCGCGACATCATCCGAACAGCCCACATTATGGGATTCTCTCAGGAGAAGGCTCAGTTCGAAAAGAAATTCAACATGACCTATGAGCCGAAAGAAGCGGCTTCAGGTGGTGAATTGGTGTTTTTCTGGCAAAATGGCTTCGGCCCGGTAAAAGGAGAGTGGAGCATCAACTTTACCATTCTCCCAGGAGAGGCGGGGATGGTCACCTTTGTCAATGAAGACTATGGCATCAATTTTCCATTTTACCTGGGCAATGGAGACAAGGACAAAGAATCCGGACTCGAGGATTTGCGGATCATTCGGGTAGCGTTCCCCAAGTACATCGAACGTAAAAAATATTTTAACAGCGCAGCCATCGTTTCCAAAGGCAAATCATTTCATTTGGACGAGGTAGAAAACGTCAACGAAATTGCATTCAAAACATTGGAAGATCGTTTTTTACGTGAAATGGCCAATTCTTTGTTGCGTCTTGCGATCAAACAGGTAGCAGCGGCCCAATTGGGCAAAGAAAATGAAGCGCTGGGAGCACTGGCCAGTGTGGCGGGCGCATTGACAGAAAAGGCAGACACGCGAAACTGGCAAACATTGCCTTACGCAGTGCACTACACCAGAGTGCCATTGGATGCAGGAGAAAATAAGGTGCAGCTCAAGTTAAATGGCCCTGGACAGCAGGATGTAAAAGAATTTACATTTGATGGTGTTGATGGGCGGACTCAATTTTTTCCTTACCACAGCATTGAGAGTTTGCCTCCGGGTTCCTAAGCCATTTCGTTTCCCCATCTATTAAGTGTTGAATCATTACCTTTGCCGGCAATGAAAGCAGACCAAACCAGTACCGTTCAAGTTGTGGAATCGGAGGCAATGAATAAGGCCTTGCCGCTAATGGAATCCTTCTATACCGTGCAAGGAGAAGGAGGATTTACGGGTGTTCCAGCCTATTTTATTCGGTTGGCGGGTTGTGATGTTGGTTGCCACTGGTGTGATGTGAAAGAAAGTTGGGATGCATCAAAGCACCCAACCCAATCACTAGCTGCTATGACCGCTTCTGCTTTAGAATCAGGAGCCGGTATTGTTGTGGTAACAGGTGGCGAACCAGCCATGTATCAGTTGGATGCATTGACCCAAAACCTGCAAAATGCCGGATTGCGCACCCACATCGAAACGTCTGGGGCACACCCCTTAACCGGATTCTGGCATTGGGTTTGCTTCTCTCCTAAGAAGTTCAAGCAGCCAGTGGAGGAAGTCTACGAAAAGGCACACGAATTAAAAGTGGTCATCTACCACAAAAAGGATTTTGAATGGGCCGAGATGCATGCAGCAAAAGTCAACGACAATTGTCAACTGTTTTTGCAGCCCGAATGGAGCAAACGCGATTCAGTTATGCCGCTGATTGTTGATTATGTCAAGCGGCACCCCCAATGGCGAATTTCATTGCAAACACACAAATACATGGACATCCCATGAGAAAGATATATTGTTTCATATGCCTGCTTATCGTGTTGGGAACCTTGTTGTCGATTCCTTCCCAAGCTCAGGATGGTAAATATTCTACCACAAGCAAAAAGGCCATCAAATTGTACGAGGAGGCCCAAGGATTTCTACCTATGGGAGAGTATGAAGTGGCCATTCACAACCTAAATCTTGCCATCGAAAAAGACCCCATGTTTATGGAGGCCTACATTGTTTTAGGTGATATTTATGTGCAGCAGAAGGAGACCAAAAGGGCCTTGGCTGCCTATAAAATGGTCATCGAAAAATCGCCCCATTTTTTTCCGCTCATCTATTTCACAGCAGGTCATTTGCAAATGACCTTGGAAGATTATTCCAGTGCTCGGGTGAGCTTTGAGCAATTTCTGGCGCACGAGCCCAGGGACCCAAAAAAGATTAGCCTGACCAAGCAAGCGATTGCTAACTGTGATTTTGCAGTGGAAGCCATGCGCCATCCCGTTCTTTTTAACCCTCAAAACCTGGGACCAAATATCAACAGCAAAGAGCAAGAGTATTACCCCAGTTTGACGGCAGATGAGCAAACATTTCTCTACACACGTAGATTGACAGATCCGCGTTCTTTGGAAGGATACAATGAAGATTTTTATCAAAGTATAAAGAGAGAAGGGGAGTGGTTGCCAAGCCGTAATATGCTGGCGCCCATCAATTCCATCAACAACGAAGGTGCTCCAACGCTTTCGGCCGATGGACAATTGCTGATATTCACCGCTTGTGATTTGTATGGCGACCGAGATTACGGCCCCAACAGACGGGGATATGGCAGTTGTGATTTGTTCATTAGCCAGCGTGTAGGCAACAAATGGATGGCTCCAAAGAACTTAGGGCCCGCCATCAATACGGCACACTGGGAAACACAACCTTCTTTTTCTGCCGATGGAAAAACGCTCTATTACATCCGTGGAATCGGCCGGGGCCCCAACAAAAAGCAAGACATCTGGTACGCTGAACTCAACGATTCCGGCAAGTGGAACAAGGCACAAAAGCTAAGTGATGAGATCAATACGCCCGAGCGGGAAGAATCGGTGTTTATACATCCTGATGGGCGCACACTCTATTTCTCCTCCAATGGCCACCTTGGCATGGGCGGACTGGATATTTACAAAACGCAAAAAGACGAAGATGGTAACTGGGGCAAGCCAGTCAATTTGGGTTACCCCATCAATACCTCCAGCAACGAGAATAGCTTGCTGGTTTCTGCCAGCGGAAGGTTGGCCTATTTTGCTTCGGATCGGGAGGGTGGATTGGGTGATTTAGACCTCTATTCCTTTGAGATGCCAGAAGGGCTTCGACCTGATTTGGTTACCTACTTGAAGGGAAAAATCTACGACATTGAAACCAAGAAACCGTTAGTAGCGAAGTTTGAACTGATTGACCTTTCCACAGGCAAACAAGTCGTACAATCTTTCTCAAACAGAGGGTCAGGGGAGTTTTTGGTGAGTTTGCCTGGGAGCAAAGAGTATGCGTTGAATGTGGCCCGAAAAGGCTATCTGTTTCATTCAGAGAATTTCGAATTGTCAGAAATGGTGTCGGGCTCAGAACCTTATCGGAAAGACATCCCACTCAAACCCATTCGCGAAGGAGAGAACGTGGTGCTTAAAAACGTATTTTTTGACACCGATAAATTCGACCTGAAACCGAAATCAAAAACGGAGCTGGGCAAGTTGGTGTCTTTGCTGCATACCCAGGCGGAAATGAAGATAGAGGTGGGTGGTCATACCGATAATGTCGGGGACGAGAAAGAGAACCAGGTACTGTCTGAAAACAGGGCAAAAGCCGTTTATGATTACCTCACTACCGAGGGGATTGATGCTTCCAGGTTGACATATAAAGGCTATGGTGAAAGCAAGCCGTTGGATGGAAATACCAATTCTACCGAAGAGGAGCGCGCGAACAACAGACGCACCGAATTTACCGTTATTTCATTGTAGCCTTTTCCCTAGGCCCTTCACGGATATTTTATTTAGGATGAAAACCAGGAAACTCCTTTTGCTTATTATTTGCTTGTTTTGGGCTGCTTTTGGAACCAGCACTTTTGCGCAAATTGACCCCGAATCTCCGTCCGATGAGGCAATGTACTACTATCAGGAAGGAATGCGTCATTTGGATGCCAAGCGAACCAAGGATGCGATCCAGGCTTTTGTTGAAGCGTTGAAATACGACAAACGATTTGCTGAGGCGCACCTGCAAATGGCATTCATCAATGAAGAGCTGGGTTTGTATGATCAATCGGCCTTGTTTTACAAAAACACCTATGTTATAAAAGGCAAAAAATATCCCAGTGCCTACTTATTAGCTGCGGAATCAAACATGATTTTGACCAACTATTCCCTGGCCAGGAAACAACTGGAAATGATGCTGGAGCTCACAGTGGTAAATGGCAAACTGCGTGAAAAGGCTGAGGAAACGTTGCGCAATGCGAAATTCGGAGAAAAGGCCATCCTTACACCCGTTCCATTCGATCCAAAAAACCTTGGGAAAGGCGTCAACACCGAATACGATGAGTACCTGCCAACAGTCACAGCGGATGAAACGAATTTGATCATTACGCGCAAGGAGCCAAGGCCAGTTAGAGGAAGGACCAGAATGCGCGAGGATTTTTATTCGAGCAACAAGACGGAAGCTGGGTGGCAAAAAGCAGAGAACATTGGTCCTCCGATCAATACAGACGGCAATGAAGGTGCCCAGTGTTTGTCTCCGGACGGACAGATTTTGTTTTACACCGGTTGCAACCTCCCGGCAGGCGTGGGTGATTGCGATTTGTACATGGCTCGTTGGGAAGGAGAAAGTTGGTCAAAACCCAAAAACCTGGGAAATCCCGTTAATTCAACTTCGTGGGATTCACAACCCAGTCTTTCTTCGGATGGAAAAACATTGTATTTCACCAGCACCAGAAAAGGAGGCAAAGGTGGGCAGGATATATGGCGCACGGTCATGCGCGAAAATGGCTCCTGGTCAATCCCTGAAAACCTGGATATCAACACAGACGGACACGAGATTTCTCCGTTTATTCATCCGGATGACAATACTTTGTATTTTGCTTCAACCGGGCACCCGGGTATGGGAGAAATGGACATTTTTTATGTGCGCAGAGAAGCCGATGGGAAGTTTAAGAACCCCATTAACATCGGGTATCCCATCAACACTGCTGAGCACGAGTCTTCTTTAATTGTTTCCGCATCGGGCAATACTGCTTACTTTGCTTCTGACATGGAGGGCGGCTACGGAATGATGGACATCTATGGATTTGATTTGTACGAAGATGCCCGACCTACCAGTGTGTCCTATACCAGCGGTAAGGTGTTTGATAAAGAGACCAAAGCGGAGCTAGCAGCAAACTTCGAATTGCTCGACCTCTCCACAGGGGAGGTTGTTGTTCGTTCCACATCTGATCCTAAAACAGGGGAGTTCCTGGTCTGTCTGCCTTCAGGAAAGGAATATGGACTGAATGTTTCAAAGGATGGCTACTTGTTTTATTCCGAACATTTTTCAATTACAGAAGCCGCATTAAAAGAACCTGTTTTTCTAAAGGTTCCTTTACAGCCAATCAAAGTTGGAGGCAAGGTGGTTATGAAAAATATATTCTTCGCCACGGGTAAGTATGACTTAAAGCCCGCTTCATTGGCCGAATTGGGCAAGCTCGTTGCCTTTTTAAATACCAACAGTTCAGTGGGCATTGAGATCAGCGGGCACACCGATAATGTGGGCGGAGCAGAGCTGAATCAAAAGCTGTCGACCAACCGGGCCAAGTCGGTCTATAACCACCTCATAGAAAAAGGGATTGATGCTTCCCGGCTCACTTACAAAGGTTACGGGGCTTCGACTCCAATCGCTTCGAATGATGACGAGGCAGGCCGGGCGCAAAACCGCAGGACGGAGTTTAAGGTGGTTAGCAAATAATTGATATCGGTGGAAAAGTTCTTCATACCAATGGCTTTATGAAGGCCTCCCGAACAATTATTCAATGGTCATTTGCAGTGGTATTTCTAGGAATCACCATCTTCCTGGCTTTTAACAAACACAGTAAATCAGGTTATTTTACCTATCACAGCGAGATTTGGGCTGATAAAGCTGGATATTATGTTTATCTGCCCGCAGCGCTGAAGTATGGTTTCGACCCCAGCCAGTTTCCTGATTCTATTGAAGCAAAAACAGGAGATGGTTTTCACCTTGACCAACAAAATAAGGTCGTCCTAACAAAGTATACTTGTGGTGTAGCGTTGCTTCAGGCGCCTTTTTATCTATTGGCCGACCTTTTGGCGGAACCTTTGGGGTATGCGTCCGATGGTTTTTCTCCAATATATCATTGGAGTATCAACTTGGCGGCTGTTTTTTATCTGCTACTGGGCCTCCTATTATTACGGTCCTATTTACGTGAAAATTTTTCAGACCTCGTTGTCTACCTTTCGCTTTTCTTCCTTTTCCTCGGAACCAATTTGTACCATTATGCCATTGACGAAACAGGAATGTCTCATGTTTACTCCTTCGCTCTCTTTGCGGCATATCTTGTCCTGCTTCAACGCACTCAATTTTTAAAATCTGCTAAGTGGAGCAGCATTTTTTTATTTGGACTAATTGCTGGACTTGCCTTGATGGTTCGGCCAACCAGTGTCCTTTTTCTAATAGCTGCTTTTTTTCTGGATTTGGAAGGAAGCAGTTTCAAAGAAAGGTTTCTTGGGGTATTGAGCTGGCGCATTGTTTTGCTGACCATCTCGGGATTATTTCTGGTCATTCTCCCCCAACTTCTTTATTGGTTTTATAGCCACAATAGCATCTTGGTATACTCTTACGGAGAGGAGGGTTTTAACTGGTTGCAGCCCCAGTTTCTAGCTACATTTCTTTCCCCTAACAACGGTTTGTTTCTGTACAGTCCATTTTACATTATTCCGGTAGTTGGAATAGCTCTAATGATGAGAGGACGCCAGCAGAATGGCTTAATCATCGGTTTGTTGCTTTTGGGCGTTAGTTATGTGCTTTCCTGTTGGTGGGATTGGAGCTTTGGATGCTCTTATGGTGGGAGAAGCTTTGTAGAATATTTAGCAGTGTTGGCTATTCCCTTGGCCTATTTTGTACACGTCCTACTTCAAATGAAGTGGAAAAGGTCCATAACGATTTGGATCGTTATGCTGGCCATGGTTGCTTTTAATATGAAAAACATCTACTCCTATGATGGGTGCTACTATGGAGCTGGAGATTGGGATTGGCAGGCATACATCACTTTCATTCAGTCTCCTACCAAATAGTTATGTCGACCGATCTGTAAAGGTTCTGTAGGGTGGAAATGGGCTATTGAACAATCAGCTTACCAGTGATTGCAACCTTCCCGTTTTGCGTTATTCGATAATGATATAAGCCTTTTGCACCCCAACTCGTTGTATCTAAAACGAATTTTTTATTATTTATGGATGTGGAGGCTATCTGCTGCCCTAAGCTATTGTGGACGGTTAATTCGTGATTTCCCGAAACTTCACCTCCTATTAAACTAAAGGTAACAATGTCAGACGCTGGATTCGGATAAACCTTTAATTGGTAAGTATTTGGGCTTGTGGTTCCTGCAGGTAACGAAGTTGTAAATGGTAGGGAGTCAGTATGAATGGTGTGAATTGTGGTTGTTGGTGTGAAGACATTGGGGCGTTTAACTACCAAAATGTCGTTGAACCCACTACCAAAACTTTTGGTTGTTCCAGCGAAAACAAATGAGCCATCGGGTAAAAGTAAAACACTTTGTCCCTCGTCATTTTCAGTGCCTCCAAATGTTGGGCCCGACAGCCATAGTCCAACCGTGTCCGTTCGGACAGCATATAGGTCGAATGTAGTGCCTCCAAACCCAAAGCTTTTAGTCGAACCGATAAAAACGAATCTATCATCACTTAATTGGATGATATCATTGCCAACGTCATCGGTGGAGTCGTTCGAATTGTTAATAATGTTGCCGTGAATTGTATCCCATTCCTGCACTCCATTCTTATCGAGCTTGTAGATGTATACATCCAAATCTTTTGGGCCTGGACCAAAACTAGCAGTAGAGCCAATCACAGCAAAGCCGCTGTCGCTGGTTTCGACAACGCCATTGGCTGCGTCAAACAGGGCGCCTCCATACACTCCCGTCCAGGTGGTGTCGCCATCGTTGTTCAACTTTAGTACATAGGAATCCGTGCTAACGGTGCTAGATTTTTGTCCTACAATCAGCAATTGAGAATCGATGGTGGGTATAATCTTTCGGGCTATATCCTCTCCCGTTTCGCCAAAAGTTTTGGTCCAGACAACGTCACCAACAGAATCAACTTTGACCACGTACACATCTGAGGCTCCATTTCCGAAGCTTTTGGTTTCCCCCACGGCCACGAATGCTGAATCGGTTGTAAAAGTGGCCGAATAGAAAAAATCCAATTCAGTACCACCGATTTTGGAATCCCAAAGTACCGAACCCTGCGCGTCTGTTCGCACGAGATAACCATCGTAACTTTGAGCATCAAACAAATTATTCACGGAGCCTGCAATGAGGAATCCTGAATCGGGCAATTGAACGATGGAAGTGCCAGTTTCTATGCCATTGCCCCCAATGGTCTTGGTCCACGAAACAGCCAGATTTGAATCAAGTTTGAGCAGGTACAGGTCGGAGTTACCATTGCCAAACGTTCCCGTAGAACCAATGACAGCGAAACCTGAATCGAACGTGGAGGTGATACCACCAAATTTGTCTTCTCCAGCTCCACCATACAGGTGAAAGTTCGCAGTGTCCTGGCCACAGACTGATTTTATCAGCAGCAATGCCAGTATACAAAAAACGAATTTCAGTTGTCCCGTCATCTCCTTCTCAAAAAACTGTTTTCAACGTGAGGTACAAACTTCCTCCGGCATACTCCTTTGGTGCAATCCAACCGTTCAGGTGTCGTGTTCCTATTAGAATACGAAAATTTCCAGGGTTTAGTTGGCATTGCACGCCTGCGTTCCAGCGACCGTAACCACCATATCCAGCGGAGCCTTGCACAGATAACAATCGATTGACACGGTATGTTTCTGACAAAAACAGGTAGGGGGCATAATTGGCTTGCAATCGAACAATAGCCCCCAGCGCCAGCGAAAATCCTTTGGAATGCTCTTGTGCAATGCGCAAAGAAAAGGTGGTCGGCAGTGTCGTTCGATACTTTTGTCGGTTTTGTTTTTCGCGCAGATCATCCAGCAGCGTGTCGGGAGAAGAAGCTTGTAAAATAGAATCGTTTAGCTCCTGCAGGTTGTCAATCACAATCCCTTCAAACTGATAGGTCGTATCAATTTCATAGCCAATGGACTGGTCATTCCAACTGATCCAGCCCAGGTTGTTTACCTCAAAATCGATGGTCCCTAGCCCCAGTCTGTCGTGTTCCAGCAAGGTGAAATGGGACTTGTAGAAAAAATTGACCGATGCTCCAAGTCCATTCACAGCAGTTTGGCCGCGATTATTTGTGTCCGTTCGGAGTATGCTGGCTTGGCTGGAGACTTCTAAAAATTCTCCGGTTTCGCTGGTGAAAAATGTAGTGTTGGGGACTTCAATTTGCCAGTTTTCTTCTCCTTTTATTACCGATAATCCCAGGCCCAATGTGCGCCCTTTGCCATTGTTGGTAATCAATCCCAACTGAAACTCCTGATAACGGAGAAAATTGAGCTCAAAATCACCCAGGAACGCGGTATCACCAGCAAAACGTTTGTTGCCGTAAAAGGCCAACTCAAATAGGTTGGGAGGGAATCGCACATCAATGTGTTGTCGGTCCGCAGCCATAGTATACCATTGCAACTGATACGGTTTCCAGCCGGCAATACCATTTAAAGCAGCCACGCCAAACAGGCCCAAATTCAAGTCTCCACCGGCTCGGGTGCTGGATACAAGCCTTTCACTGATGCGGTCTTTGTCGTTTGTCTCAATGCGTCTTCCTGTTAAAAAATTGGTGAGGAAGGCATTGTCCAGACCATCCGAATTAAACAGTGCCTCTCCAAAAGATCCCACCGCTACTTTGGATGAATCAGTGCTCAGGCGATCGCTCAAAAATTCCATTTGTCCCAGTGAATGGAACGAAACAAAAAGAAAAATGAGGAGGGGGCAAATGGGCTTCAATTCAATTGATATTAACCTCGTAACGGATGTCCCCGACCAGCTTAAGGTCGATCAGGTAGTCATCATAAATCTTGACGAAATTGGGCTGGTCAGCGGTGGTGAAGGTTACTTTGAAAAGAATGTGTGACGCTTCATAGAGCCGATCAATTTTTTCTGAATTCACCGGCAGGTAAACCACGGAGCGTTGCGGGGTTTCTACACGCAGCTGCCCATTTAGGGGAGCTGAAGCAATAGCAGAACCGGGCGCAGCCAGAGAATCGAGCAAAGTCATGTTCGAGTCCAACAGAAAAAGTTGAATGCCGGCATGAAAGGGGTATCCGTTGTCTGCATAAAGAATTAGGTTCCCCGATTGAACACGGTCACCTTGCTCGCGGGCTGTTTTATCGTCATCGCTTAGGTTGAATTCTACAGTATCTATAAAAACCAAATCTTCTGCTGAGATGCAAATCGGTATTTCTGCCGAGAGGAAGAGGTCAATTCCGGTGTTGTAATACACAAAATCATGGCCGTTGGAAACGTTTCCAAGCGGATTGATTTGTAAATCGATGGTGTAGCCAAACAAGTCAGGTCGATTCTCAATCAACTCGTCCAAATTCGAATTGGTTTGGTCGAGCTGAATAATATGGTTAGAAGTGGAGACAGGAGGGTATGTGCTAAAAACTTCTGCAGCACGGTCAACGAAAATTTCGGTACCAATAAAGGCATGTTGCAGGGTGGCAGTATCATTTTGTGCTTCATTGATAGAAACCAATCTGGAGATATTGGCGGAAAGCTCGGCCCCAATGCTGTTACGCAATTCAAGGGTCACATCAAATTGATTAAAATCAAATGAGCCTGAAGGAATGTTTTTGAAGATGTCCGCACCGACCGTATCAGCCGAGATGGAAAAGGAGCGATCACCAAAATACCCGACAGCGTGTTCAGGAACGATGTCGCTAAAAACCGTGCTGCTGGTCACAATATCGGTCTGTTTTATGGTGTAAGGCCCAAAAGCAGCAGGGTTCATGGTAGCTGTTACATTGGTGACCAATGTGTTAAAATCATTTAAATCCTCACCACGTAAATCAAGCGAATACCCCGCTAAATCAAGCGTCTTGGTCAACGTGCTTTGTGCAGCTATAAATTCAGAAATTCGAAGCGTATCCCCATCTTTTATGGCAATAGGAATGGTGTAGGTAAAGAGTATTCCTTCATCAGTATCGTTGATGAGGTTGACCTCTGCAGATCCCGTCCGAATGAGAGCCTGAGTTAATTCTACTCCTTGCAGTTGGTATCGGGTCTCGGTTGTGTTGTCTAAGAATTTTGCTCCGGCAGGAACGGTAATGCTGATGGGAAGGCTGAAAGTGTTGGCAATCGCAGTATCTGGAATCTCAAAAAGGGAATCGAGTTTCAAACTGAACACATTGTTGTCGTACACTAATTTTAAGGAGTTGTCAGCATCCACTGATATTAGTGAGTCTTGAACCAGATCAGTAATAGACAGGGTAGAAACAGCCAATGGGGCCAGCAAGTCAACATCCCAGAGAGGCTCCTGAATGATTTTTCGACAACCCATCACCAGCAACAGCAACAACAAATAATACTTCCAACTACTTTTTGGCATGAATGTCGAAGGTTAACATAGAAAGTAAAAATAGCAAAAAATGAGACGGACTCCAGATTTAGTTAACAATGGGCTGATGACATTTTTTGTTTAAGTAGTTAAAATAAGCGCTATTTTTGCAGCGTTAGAATAAGAGAATTTTAGATTCTTTATGATACAATGAGCGACAACAAATTTTTCTTCTCCTGGTTGATCTGCACGTTGGTGATGTTGGGTGCTTCCTACGCGTGGCACGGCCTTTTTTTGAACGACCTTATCCGGCTTGATTATTCGATAAACTTATTCTATGCTTTGGCAGCCACTGCTTATGTGGTTCTTGGTTTTTTCTTAACTGTTGCCATCTACTACATTAAATCCGGTAAGAATTCCTACATCAATGGATTGGCCATTGGAGGCGGCATGGGACTCTTGGTTTATTTCTTAGCCTTTGTTTTCGGGATTTCTTTCAATTCGACCATAGAGCTGGAAATGATTTTAGTCGATGCTACCTGGCAGGTGTTTGAACAAAGTATCGGTGGTTTGGTATGCGGATTAGTTTACCGTTTTCTATTTTTACGCGAAGGCTACCTGGCCCGAGCTTAGTTCCCAAAAACTTTCTTTTGAGTGTCTGAAGTAATCTGTCTCGGATTGTTTCATTTTCAAATACTTACAGAAAAGTCAAAAAAAGCCCTCACTTTTTGTAACCCAAAGCGAAATCTTTCAGTACTAGTATTAGGTCGTTTGCCAGTTCATATTGGTACCACAGTTTGCTAAATTCTAAGGAGAGAGAGGATGCTACAAAGAAAATTTTACACTTCCTGGTTTGGAAGTTCATTGGTTATGGGCGCTATGTCGTTTGCCTGGCACGGAGTTGTGTTGACCGATTTTCAATTTTTGATTGTTCCGGCATTGTATGCCACCCTGGCGGGAATTTCATTTTACGCTTTGGCCGGATTCGTATTGGCTTATGGAGCCAGTCATTTTGAAATTGCCAAACGTAGTTTCTCTAAGCGTTACGGCCGTTCCTTGATGATGGGGGCTTTGCTAGGCTTTCTCGTTTACCTGGCCTTTTTAGTCACCGGATTTACCTTCAGTCCAGCGTTTGATATGCCCAACTTAATGATGGATGCATCGTGGCAAATGTTCGAACAAGCTGTTGGTGGTGCGACTTTCGTTGGTATTTATTCCTTTATGACGAAAATGGAGTTTGGAAATATTTCCATCTTTCAATAGCCGTATTTTTCCTGCCAGAGTGTTTTGAGTAACGCTCGCATATCCTGTTCCCTTTTATTGTTTCCAGGTTCGTAGAATCGTGTCCGTGCTATTTCTTTGGGTAAAAACTCTTGTTGCACGAAGTTGGATTCATAAGAATGTGCGTATTTGTAGTTCTTCCCATAATCCAGTTGTTTCATCAACTTGGTGGGAGCATTGCGAATGTGCAAAGGCACAGATAGATTCCCTGTTTCCCGAACCAATTTCTGAGCATCGTTAATCGCTGCATAAGAAGCATTGCTTTTGGTCGAAGTGGCCAGGTAAATAACTGTTTGGGACAGCGTTATTCGACATTCGGGATAACCAATCACATTCACTGCCTGAAAACAATTGTTGGCAATAACCAATGCGGTTGGGTTGGCATTGCCGATGTCTTCCGAAGCAAGAATGAGCAACCTGCGAGCAATAAATTTGGGGTCTTCCCCACCTTCTATCATGCGGGCAAGCCAGTAAACAGCAGCGTTGGGGTCACTGCCACGGATGGACTTGATAAAGGCAGAAATAATGTCGTAGTGCTGTTCACCGCCTTTGTCGTACATCGCAATATTTTGCTGCACTGAAGCAGTCACCAACTCATCCGTAATCTCAATTTTATCCCCATCGTTCGTATTGACAACCAACTCCAGGGTGTTGAGCAATTTGCGCGCATCGCCTCCTGAAAGGTGCAACAAAGCACTGGTCTCCTTGAATTTTATCTTTTTCTTCTTGAGGTAATCATCCCTTTTTATTGCATCGTTCAGCAATTCTTCGAGCTGCTCTTTTTCAAGGGATTTGAGCACATACACCTGACAACGCGAAAGCAAAGCCGAAATAACTTCAAACGATGGGTTTTCCGTTGTGGCTCCAATCAGGGTAATAACACCTTTTTCTACAGCACCGAGCAATGAGTCTTGTTGAGATTTACTGAACCGGTGAATCTCATCGATGAACAAAACGGGATTGTTGGTGCCGAAAAATTGCTGCTTTTTCGCTTTTTCAATGACTTCCCGCACATCTTTAACACCCGAGTTGATAGCACTTAACGAGTAAAATGGACGCTTCAGTTTGTTGGAAATAATGGAGGCCAGTGTTGTTTTTCCGACCCCTGGAGGCCCCCAAAAAATCATGGAGGGTAGCATGCCTGTGTCGATGGCTTTGCGCAAGGCCGAACCTGTTCCAATCAGGTGCTTTTGTCCCATGTAACCATCTAAATCATGCGGACGCAGCCTTTCGGCCAAAGGTATTAATTCACTCATCTAACAAAGCTAGCAAATAGTTCCCTTGGTAGTCTTTAAATACCTGACAATGGGTAGTCAAATATCCCCACAAACCATGGTTTATTGCCCTCATTTTCAAGGGACCTTTGTTCATGGAGAAAGCCGAAAATCCTAAAACGAGTAGGCATCTTAAAACTATTTATCATGAAATCATTCTTATTTAAAACGGCAGTATTCGCCTTGTTGATGACAGGAGGAATGTCATTCGTTCAGGCGCAAAGTGGGGCAACCAATGAGGGAGGAGTGCAATTGAAAGACCTCGGGGTGCAACCACAAAACAACAGTGACCTCAACAGCGATTACCAGCAGCCGGCTCCAGCACCCCGGAAAACCTGGATTGAGAAGGAACGCCAAAAAGCAGACTACCGCAAACACAACGAAGTCACTCCTTACTTCAAAGCCGAATCAAACCCACGAACCGGTGAGATAGACAAGGTCGAAGGTGGAATCGTTATCCCTAATTAATCATTTAAATCTTAGAAAAAATGGCAAACATTCAAGTGAAGTCGTACAGACTGGGTTGGGACCCAGGAGACAATAAAGGCAGAGCTTCCATTGAGCTTACAGATGGAAGAAAGCGCGAAATGCCAATCAATTCTGCGGCTGAGCTGGCCGCTATTTCAACCGTACTCAAAGAAGCTCCGGTTTTTCTGGGGTCGAACGGAATGCTGTATTCAGGTTGGGAACCAATAGATTGATTGGCGTTGCTTTCCCAGCCGGGCGCCTCAGAAATGGGGCGCCTTTTTTTGCGCCATACTTCAAAACTACCCAGAGGTGGGTAGTGCAAAATACCAGAATCAAGGGATAAAAGCAGGGGGTGAAATCGAAACTTTTGTAGTGTAACTAATTGCTAATCAAACATGATGAAAATTATGAAAACATTGACACAACTACTTTTATTTTGTTTTATAGCACTTGCGACTTCTTGTGCTGGAGTAAAAGTCTATTCAGATTCCAAATTGACAAAGGATTCGAGAACCGGTATTAAGGTACATTACCCCAAACCGTATTTGTTGGTCAGTTATCACCGGGTGGCCAAGCTGAAGAAAAACCCTAAAGGAGATCAATTGATGGCCTCTGACTCGGCCAGTGCTGAGATAGTATGGTTGCCAGATTTGGAGAATCCACAGTACATAAAAACAGTCAGCGGTTTGGGTGCCAGTGAATTGGAGTTGAGTATGACCAATGGTATTCTCACTTCCTATGGATTAAATACCGATACCAAAATTCCTGAAACGATTGGGGCCATTTCAGCTTTAGTCGGCCTTGGTGGAGGGAGTGAAGAAGCAGCAGAAGAGAGTGAAGACAAAACAACCGAGGGGGTATCTGGATTGTCATTATCTGATTCTGCAAAAACCATAACCTCCGATGTGGACGAGCTCAAAAAGCTACTTGACAATAGAAAAAGTTACCGGTTGTTTGAAATCAAAATGGCTGGCGGTAAGACCACCTTGTCAGAGGTGAAATTTCCGAATTGATAGAATTGCTTTTCCTCTTGAGCATTGGTATTGAGAAGAATAACTAAGCTCTGACATTGCAGCCAGTTTAAATCAATTGGTTATTATCGTAATAGAACTCCAATGAAATATGCTATGAATTTTCCAGGAATTAAAACTGTTAGATTTCTCATTCTTTGGTGCTTGATTTTGCTAAATGGATGTGCAGGAGATGTGGTGCAAGAACGATCCCAATTAGCCGAGCCTTCAGGGAAAATGATTCATTATGAGAACTTTAATTATTCAGGCGATTTGACATTTGATAGCAGTCGATCAGATGAAAAGGTTAGGCTCATTATAGATTCACTGAAACAGTTTCCTAAAGGCTCCCTACGTTTAACTTTTCAGTCTCCTGAGGATACATCGGCTATAATAAGCTTTCCATTTACAGTCATTGGAAAGCAGGTTATTGTTGGCGGAGATATTTCCATTCCGGTGGAACAAATCAATTTTTGGCCTAGTTCATTTGACTCATTATTAGGCCCCATGGGGAATGATGGATTGATTTATTATAGCGCAAAATTATGGCCTAGAGATGCGATTCCGTATCGAATTGCTCCTAATCTGAAAAAACCTGAGAGAGTGAAACAAGCTATAGAGCATTGGACTAAGATGACTGGCCTTAAGTTTATTGATGTGGTTCCCGGTCAAGCAGAGTACATAAGTTTCCAACCACCGGTTGATTTGAATTCCAAGTCATGTGGTACAGTTGGGGTGGGGAAAGTAGTTGGAAAGGTGCGGGTCGTATTACTTGGACTGGATTGCACTCGCGGAAACGTAATTCATGAAATAGGCCATGCCATTGGATTAATGCACGAGCATATGCGTGTTGACAGGGAGCAGTTTGTGACGGTTATTGATTCTAACATCCATGAAAGGTATCAAGACGATTTCAAACCATTTAAAAGTCATAAGCCACTAACAAAGGATTATGATTATAGCTCAATTATGCACTACGGCAGATATACAGGATCAGTTGCATCAGATTCTTCCAAACCAACGATCATTGGGTACCCTGCGGACGTAAGTATCGGGCAAAGAGATAGTTTGAGCATCTTGGATAGAAGATCGGTAGAAATACTTTATGAACAAAATAGGCTAATAGCTTTCTAATTTTTACTACTCAAAAAATTGAAATATGAAAATGATAATAAAAATGTCAACCTTGTTGGTATTACTAACAATATTTGGTTGCAGTGGACCAAATGAAAATCAACTAGGTGGGAGCAAAATTGGAGATTCTGAAATGGAAAATGTCGCAGAGTATGTGGAGCGGGCAGCTTTACTTACGTCAGCAGATCATAACTTGAAGCCAATTATTTACATTGAGCCTATTCAGGGAAAAGACCAAAATCAAAATACAATAATTGTCAAATACCGTTTTTATGTTATCATTCCCAATGAACAGAGTTTTGCTATTGACACTAACTATACTATGGTTGTGGGATTAGAGAATGGATCAGGTTCAGATTCAACACGAACCATTACTTTTCAATATAATTCGGGAGAAACGGAAGATTATAAATTTCCATTTCTCTGGAAGGAAATTAACGTTCCTACAGGCACGGGTGCTGACCAGATGAATATTAAAGAAGAGGATGCAGTAACGGTTATTGTTGAGGATACGAACACGTCCAACCCCGGAGGTCGGAAAACAACAAAAGTAGCGTATCTGGGAACAATAAAAGATCCCAAATAGGGGCTCGTAGCAACTTTTTTAAATGAATAGGAGCAGTCCATCATGGCGTGAGTTGTTCCTTTTGCATCCTAAAACGATAGAATATATTGAGTGATTATTAGAAGAAAAATATCAGCTTTTCTTATTGGAGTGTTAATTGCCATAGCGCAGTCGGTATGCGCAAGTACCAAATCAGATAGTCTGCAGAAAGCGTTGAGTCAGGCAGAAAGCAATCAGGAGAAAATTTCGTTACTCAACCAACTTTCAGATGATTACCGTGGGCCCGATCTGGATAAATCGGAACAATATGCCGATAGTGCATTGCATCTGTCTCAACAGTCAGGGGATGCTGTCGGAGAGGCAATGAGTCTGAATAATCTAGGAGCTGTTCAAATGCTTCGAGGAGGATATGCTCAGGCCTTGGAGTTTCAGCTTAAAGCTCTCGAAAAATCCAATGAGGATCTCGTAGGACGAATTCATAATGACATTGGTCAGTTGTATGGTGCATTGGGTGATGATAGCTTGGCTCTAGCCTACTTGCAATCGGGGTTGGATGCCCGAAAAAAGACTGGAAATAAAAAAGAAATAGCTGATTCCTACAATTGCTTAGGTATATTCTTTTGTCAAAGAGGTGAACTGCAAATGGGTAAAAAGTACTTATTGCAGTACAAGGATGTGTCTGAATCATTGGAAGATTGGCGCAGTGTCGCCAAAGCTTGTACCAACCTTGGCAGCGTTTCAAAGGAATTGGGAGATTACAAGGCAGCACTCGTGTTTTTGCAATTAGCATTGAAAATTCACAAAGATTTCGATAATACGGGTGGGGTAATGGGCACCTGGCTAAACATTGGTGCAGTCTATGGTGATTTGGGAGAAGATGAAAAAGCACTGGCCTACTATGACAGCTGCCTGACTTTGCCCGGAAGTGAGAACTTTCCGAAGAATATCCTGTTAGCCTTGGAAAATAAGTACATACACCATTACAATAGCGATAATTATAAGGAGGCATTGCAATACGCAGACACCATATTAGAATTAAGAGAAGTGTATTTTAATTCCAAAATGACCGGGCAAATAGCTGAAATTCAGACTCAATACGATGTTAGAGGCTGGAAGCAAGTTGTGAAGGAGCGAGATAAGGATTTAGAGCGGAAGAAATACTTGACGTGGTTTCTTGGAGCAGGAATTGCTCTGCTTTTATTGATCATCCTCATCCTCTTCATCAACCACCGCCAGCGCACCAAGCTCGCGGCTAAAGAAAAGCAGTTGCAACAACAAGCGATAGACGATCTGTTGCACAACCAGGAGATGGCTTCGATGAATGCCATGTTGGAAGGGCAAGAGAAAGAGCGCAAACGCATTGCCCAGGATTTGCACGATCGATTGGGCAGTATGTTGTCGACAGTCAAATTGCATTTTCAGTCGTTGGAGGGCAAGGTGAACCAGCAACAGCAGGAATCGGACAAACAATTCAAAAAGGCCTTTCAGTTACTGGACGATCTCGTGGAAGAAGTTCGAAAAGTGTCCAACAACATTGTTTCAGGTGTGTTGATGAAGTTTGGTTTGGTAGCCGCACTGGCAGATTTGCGCGACACCATCATGGGGGCCAATCAGGTACAATTGGAGTTGGTGACTTATAATTTGGATGAACGCCTCGAAACACCCACCGAAATTGCGCTTTACCGCATTGTGCAGGAGTTGCTGTCAAACGCACTCAAGCATGCTCAGGCCACAGAATTGACCGTCAACATACAGCGGGAGGAAGATACCCTGCGTTTGTTGGTGGAAGATAACGGGATTGGTTTTGATCAGGCTGCTGTTCAAGGAGGCATGGGATTAAAAAACATCGAAAGCCGTGTAGCCAACCTGGGCGGAAAACTCACTATAGATTCTGAAAAGGGGAGAGGGACCACTGTCATCGTGGAAGTAGAACTAAATAAAACTTGATTCAGAAGAGAATGAAAGAGCCAGCATTGCGCATCATCATTGCAGACGATCATCAAATGTTTATTGATGGTATTCAGGCCGTATTGGCAGGGGCTGAGGGAATAGAAGTGGTTGGAGAAGCCCACAACGGGCATGCTGTCTTAAAGCTGCTCGAAACACAACCTACCGACATCGTGTTGATGGACATCAACATGCCCGACATGGATGGCATGGCTGCCACTGAATACATTTTTGAGCATTACAAAGACGTAAAAGTGCTGATGCTCACCATGTACAAAAAGAAGGAGTTCATTACGCAAATGCTCGAAAAAGGAGCTTCCGGATACATCCTCAAAAATACCGGCAAGGAAGAATTGATTCGAGCGATCCGCAAGGTGGGGACAGGCGCAACCTACTATGGCGAAGAGGTGACTGCTGCTATCATGGAGAGTTTACGCGAACCGGCTAAAAAGAAGCAAGCGGAGATTCCATTGACCAAGCGGGAAACAGAAGTATTGAAACTAATTGCCCAAGGTCACACCAACCAGGAAATGGCCGATAAACTATTCATCAGTCTGTACACAGTAGAAACGCACCGCAAAAACCTGGTGGGCAAATTAGACATTCGCAACACCGCAAAATTGGTGCAATACGCGATTAAGATGGGATTGATTGAAAGTCCTTAGAACTTGACGGATACCTTGTAAACGACCTTGCCTTCTTTTCCTTTTACAGGAGCTTCTTGCCAGCGGGGCATATCGTCCATTAATTGCTGAAGTTGTTTGTCGACATTCCTGGAAATGCCATTGACAACTTTTCCAGAAGTCACTTTTCCTTTGGAATTAACCTCAATCTGCAACACAGCCGTTCCTTTTTCCTCCAGCAAGCTGCCATCATCGGAATTGCCAAAATGATCGAGGAAATACTTGACCAAAGCAGCATCTCCTCCTGGGTATTGCGGAGCCAATGTTACATTATAATCAGCATTTTTAGTGCCTTCCACCTCACCGCCAAAAGCGGGCCTGTTGCGTTGAGTCCGACCCGCCTTTTGTTTGGTGCTTTGCGCATCGGCCAGCGCAGGAGAGGCCTTTTCCAACACTCGTACAACGACTGTGGCTGGTTTGGGTTGCGGAGTAGTGTTTTCAGGTTCTTCTTCTACAAGAACCAGTTGGTTACCACCATCCAATTCTGTTTCATCCAATTCTGTCTCGGCAACAGCTTCTGAGCCAGCCGTTGAATCTTTTTCTTTTGTTTTCTCTTTCTGTTTCAACCGCTCCTTTGGCGCATCAGCTAACATGGGAGCGGCAATGAACAAGTCAGCTTCTTCCTCTACAGATTCTCCCAGGATGCTGTCAGTAACAAAAGTGTCGGTCAATATACTGGCAAAGTCCGATGCCATGGCCTCGTCATGCCTGGGCGCATATACCGCATCAGACATTTCATCTTCGCCACCAGAGAATTGGAGCACAACACCAACAATTCCGCCACCGAGCACAGTGATGGCCACAACCGCAGCTGCGTAACGCAATACCTGTTTAACGGGGAATTGAATGGTTTTACGACCAGCCAACGCGCTGATGCGTTGGTTAACAGTTGTCGAAAGTGTTTGAATTTCTTCTTTACTGACTTCGTCCAAACCGTCCAACAAATCTGCCCATTCTTCATTCTCCGCAAAAAATCGCTCTATCCGGTGCATGTCTACTTCAGGCAACTGCCCTTGCTTAAAGAGGTACAACTCCTGAAGTGTAGGAGCCTTGGCCTCTTGCAGTAGATGATTGAGATTTGGATTCATGCTTTCTATTTTGTTAATGTCAACTTCAGATTTCGTCTCCCATTTTGGATGAAACTTTTTACTTGTTTCAACGAATATCCTGTTGATTCGGCAATCACTTTATACGAAGTTTCCTGTAGGTAGAAGAGCTCAATGCACTCCTTTTGACCTTCCGGTAACTCGCTGATAGCCTTTTCCAATTGCAGCAATTGAGCATTTCGTTCAACTTCTACATCTTGTAGGTCCGGATTGTCCGAATATTCCACAAGTTTTTCTTCGAATTTTGAACTATCGAAGTCAACTGCCCGCCATTGCCTGCCTTTTTCCAGTTTTTTGAGGCAGTAGTTTTTGGTCACACTGTACAACCATGTACGAAAATTCTTGATCTGATGTTTCTTTAAATCCCGTTGCAAGATTTCGAAAAGCTCCAGGGCAGCATCTTCACAATCCTCATTGGTCTTGAGGTATTTCTTGCACAGAATCATGATCAGGTGTGTGTAACGCTGATAAAGTTCAGCAACATACACCAAGTCGTGTGAATAACGGAACTTTTCGATGAGTTCGCTATCCGATAACTCCGGTCGTTTTCCTGATAGATTAAAAATCAAATTGATTGCTCTGGTTATGATGGTTCGCATTTTTGCCAAACGAACCTTTTCTTCTCGCTGTTAATATTACGAAAAATGATTGATCTCCCATTTTTATTGCGCGGGTTAAAAAAATAATACTCCGCAAAGTCAGTGATATCAATGAAAATGAAAAAAAATTAATTTTTATTTATGGATTTTATGAAATGTCTGTACCTATCCTAATGTGCAGCAAATTGCTCCACTTGTTTTTTGACATTTTAGGGCCTTGGCCCGTATTAATCCTGGGAGCCTCAACTGATGGTTAGGTGGAACAAATCATGAGCAATAGCATTGCAGAGCACAGTTGGGCCAAGCCCGATTGTAGCTCGGGCTCCCCACACAGGATGTAAGATATTTAACGTTGACTCTGCCCGTCAGCATCCGCTCTTAACGGAGCGGTAAAAAAAAGCATTGGTTTAGGTGATTTACCAATGCTTTTTTTATAAAATCTACCAGTTGGGATCGAAGTGAATGAGGTTCCAGGAAGTACCATCCGAATATTCTTTTCGAATCAGTCCAATGCCTTCTTTGAAATAACCCACTTTAAAAGCGGTGCCCTTTTCAGGGTTTGTGCTAATTGCTTTTATCACATTCTCGTAAACGGTTCCTTTGATGTCTACACTGTTCACCAATTCAAATTGGTAATTGCAGCTCTCTACCTTAGCATCAGCCAACTCTTGCAAATGTGGTGTATCACAATTTTCTCCCATTGGAAGTCCTCCGGAGATGTCCGAAGTAAAATCTGCGACCATTATTTTTCGTGATTTTGCGATGAGCCGAACATACAGATTGTGACCTTCGGAATAAGAACTTTGTACCGTATAAATAAGTGATTGTTTGTTGCTTTCCGCCAAGTCTCTTCGCTCAAATTTTTTGTCGTAAAAAACGAGTTTACTGGTATCCTTTTTCATTGAACGCTCCTCCTCATAAACCCACCTGGGCGTGCGGTTGTCAGGATTAAAATAAGCGTTGAGTCCAGCAGGGATGATGTAATAATCACTGGACATACTTGCTTTCAGGTACTCGGCATCGGGGTATTCAATGCTGGGCAACAAGTCAAGTGTTTCTTGTGTGTTGTAACGAAAGAGCTTCAATGTGTCTCCACGCAATTCAAACGCATCAATCTTTGGAAATACGCGAAGAAAAATTTTCCCCCAGGTATTTTCCTTTTCATTTTGGGTAATGGAAAATTGGGTGATTTTTAGGCGGTTCCCCGTCATGGAGTACGTTCCATACACATAGGCACGAAAGGAATTGCCGTGAAAGGTCATGTCATCGTTAAACAACACTTTTATCGGCTTGTGCATCTCCGTTGGGGGAAAGGAAGTAGATCCTTCAATTCCATGGTGATAAATGGAAAAGATCCATTCCCCGTAGATAGGGTTTTTACCCTCCTCTTGCGCAACAATTTCAGTGGTAGCACCCATTGCTAGAACGACCAAAGCAAACAGAATACTCAATCCCTTCATTCCTCTCAATTTCAGTGGACTAAGATAGGAATCACCGGGCACATTACCACGCCTTTCAAACCAGTAAACCGTTCATTCATCGAATATTACAGTCTTTCGGGTAATTAGCCCAAAGAGGGCTGGTTGCCAGATTTACAACCCGTTGAAATGGTTTGGAACAACTACCTGATTGACACAGCATTTGATGTTAATTCCATTGAATCAATATCTTTTGACTGGATTACCAGATTGTACTTTTAAATACTATATTTGGTCCGTTGTTTCCTTTATGTAGAAGAGCAATCCCCGAGAAGGACTAATGAACTTGGCTTCCACCTTTTCTTATTTCGACAGTTTCAAAGACGACAACCTGTGTTTCATCTATCTGGGTAATTTTACGGATGATATTACAGCGCGTGCCATCAACCTCAGTGAGCGTAACATTGATAATGTTGAAGAGCTTTCTAAAATGAGGAACAGGGTCTCTTTTTTGATGGCTGAGTGTTTTCAAAACATTGTACGACACGGAGAGAATCCAGGAGTAGTGACTCACACTACCGACAAAAAAGGAATCTTCATCACACGCAACATTGGTGGTATCTATTACATCACTTCCGGCAACTTGATTGAAACGGAAAATGTAGAGGATTTGAGAAAGAAGCTGCAAGGCATCAACGAACTCGAAAAGGACGAACTAAAACAACTTTACAAAGAAGTTTTGACCAATGAGGGCCTTTCTGAAAAAGGGGGCGCAGGATTGGGCATCATTGAAATGGCGCGAAAATCCGGTCAAAAATTAGGGTTTGACTTCAAGCAGGTGAATGATCAATTGTCCATGTTTTACCTGCAGATTCAGCTGAAAAGTAAAAAAGCAGAAGAAGAGGACACTGATTATAATGTATCAGTGCAATCGGCCATTGACCTGCACGATCGTATGAGTGATGAAGCGATGGTAATGGTGCATAAAGGAGACTTTGCCCAAGACACCATTATGCCCGTGTTGCGCATGATTGAAAGCAATATCCAAAACCAACTGGAGCGCTTTAGTGTCAAAAAGATAGTATACCACATTCTGGTCGAGGTACTTCAAAATATCAGCATCCACGCTGAGGCCAAAGGAGACATGAAGGAAGGCATTTTCCTGATGGGAAAAAATGACAACAAGTATGTTATCAATGCTGGAAACTACATTGAAAACAGCAAGATAGCGGACTTCAAACGCCAACTGGAAACGGTGAATGAGCTCGACAAACAAGAACTACGCGAATTGTATAAGGATACTTTGCGCAAAGGAGAAACCTCTGCTGAGGGAGGTGCCGGTTTGGGGTTAATTGATATCGCCAGAGAAAGCAGTGCACGTATTGAGTTTGAATTTACGCCTATTAATGACGAACTTTCTTTCTTTTCCTTGTGTACCAAAGTCTGATTCTCTCAGGTCATGGAAGTTCTCGAAATAACCAGTACTGAAGATTGCCCGGATATTCTGTTCAACCCAAACACTGGAGTATTCAGCATTTCAGGTCGGTCCTTACCAGAAGATCCTCCAAGCTTTTTTAAACCAGTTTTTCAGTGGCTTTCTGAGTATGCTTTAGCTCCGCATGCGGCAACTTTGTTAAACATCAAACTCGATTATTTTAATACCTCTTCCGCTAGGCAGGTAATGGAGCTATTGATTGCGCTGGAAAAAATTGAAAGTACCGACAGAACCGTTACCGTGAACTGGTACTATGTCGAAGGAGACGATTTAATGCACGATAGGGGCGATGAGATTGCTTCTTTGGTGAACGTTTCTGTCAATGTGTTGCCGCTTTAACCGGCAATAATATCCAGCCTTATTCCTAGCACCAGAATATCATCAATTTGACGTTGGTCTCCCATCCAATTTTTTAGCGTTTGAAGAAAATGGTTTTTTTGTTGAGGCATCGGTAATTCCTCCATATCCAGTAGCAGTTGCTTGAATCGGACGCTGTTAAATTTAGCAACCGGGTCGCCTCCAAATTGATCCATGTAGCCATCGCTTAATAGGTACAGGCACATTCCTGGTTCAATCGTTCTGGAGTATTTGGTAAACCCGGAAAAGGTGCTTTTTTTCGTTCTTAAAGGAATTCCGCCTACAGAAACCAGATCGCCTTTTAAACGTTCCAGCCGTCCATTGGAGATCAGAAAAGCGTTGCTTTTAGCTCCAGCCACCTCCAACGTGCGCGTGATTTTGTTGATCACACAAATGGAAATGTCCATGCCGTCTTGCGAGGGCGCATCTTCCCGATGTTGTTTCAGGGTATGCAAAAAACCGGTGTGCAGTGCTTCCAATATACCGCACGGGTCCACGATTCCTTTGGTTTCAATGACCTCTTGCAACAGGGAATTGCCTACCATCGACAGCAGTGCCCCAGGCACACCATGGCCTGTGCAATCTGCCACTGCCAGAATCAGTTCATCGCCCATTTCCCTAAACCAATAGAAGTCTCCACTAACAATGTCGCGGGGTTGAAACAACACAAACGATTCGGGCAAATGGGCTTGAATTTCCGCTTCAGTCGGCAAAAAAGAATCCTGAATTCTTTTGGCGTAATGATGACTTTCCAAAATTTTGGACTGCTGTAGCTCAATTTTTCTGTTGCTCGCATCCAAGGCAGCTTCCAATTTGTTTTGCTCCACCATGCGCTTGATAAGCGCCTTTAAAATTCCCCGAATGACAAAAGGGTTGTTGTCTGCAACGGCAAAGAAATCAGCTTGGTTCAGCTGGTAAAGCAGTCCATCCTCAACGGCAGTAACGGAGGCAGAACGAAGGGAATTGTCCATCAGCGCATACTCTCCAAAAAACTGGTGGGCCGTCATCACGGCAAACACATATTCTTCCAAGTGAATTTTTACAGAACCAGAAGCAACGAGGTACATGGCATCTCCCGGCTCTCCTTTTTTAATAATAACCTCTCCTGCCACAGTTGGACGTGGGATAAGTGCACCCGCAATTTTTTCTAACATCTCCGGAGAAGAGTCGCTAAAGATGCTGACCGCTTGCAGTAGTTCGATTTGTTGCGCAAGGTTTTTCATCACTGTTCGATAGGGCCGTTAAAACCGTTTGACCACAAACAAAGAAGGAATTGTTGAAAATTCCAACTCAGAGCCTAATTCAATAAAATCATTGGCCAATCCAACCTGGTAGCCATTTTTTAGCAGTCCCAGCCGGATGCGTTCACCGCTGCCCAGATGTCCCTGCTTGTCAAATATGCTGAGTGTTTCAAAATACAGCACGCCACTCAGTTTGGGCGTTATTTGAGGAAAGTAACGCCATTGCGACAACACCTCTACACTGCGGTAGTCCTTAAAGCTGGCGGTCGTCAACAGAATTAAACTAAAATTTCCCCACCGCTTAAACCACTGGGCGCCATACCGTAAATCAATGCCCAGGTTCTCTTGAATTTGAGTTTCCTGCACAAAGAAAAAACCTCCAGCAAAATTGTAGTAGAGGTCCACAATGTTGAAGTTGTCTGAAGTGCCATCGTAATAAGCGCGCGAACGTGTCCACGAATAAAAGTAGGCACGGGGAAAAAGCTCTCCCAGGATGCGCAATTCTATTGCCGCAAAATCGAGACCTGGGCGAACCTCTACCGAACTAAAACCAAAAGAAGCAGGAGGAGGCAAGCTGTCGGGTTGGAGGGTGTCTCCATCTACGGCAGGAATAGAGTCTATTTGTGCAGGGGAAATGGTGTCGGGGGCAGGTGTCGTATTTGCTGTTGTGGCCAACTGCATTTGTGCCACTTTGATGCGGTGCAACAGCACAGCTGGAACAGTTTCGACATCTAATAATGAGTCCACCAATTCAAAGAGTTGACCAGCATCCAGCTTTGGAACGGAAAGGTAGGTCTTCAGTTGTTGTGCCAATAAGGAATTGGCCGTATCCGTTTTTTGGATAGAATCAGCTATTGAAGCAACTACCTCATCGGATAGCAGATCCGGATTATTTGTGTTTAGTAGAGAATCGAGTGAAGTGTTGTCAGGTAAACCAATGCGCTCTTGGGCCAGAAGCGGTTGAAAAGTTACCCCAAAAAATGGAGCCAGCAGTAGGAGCCTGAAAAAGAAATAGCTCCCAGTCAGGGACATGGCTTCAAAGTATTAAATAGGTCTAAAAAGGCCGTTAGCGATGGATTCAAATATATAGGAATAAAACGACCTTACAAGGATTTTTAACCTTAATCGAAGTACCTTAACCAGCACAAAACTGCCTGAAATTAAGTCATTTGCTCATTTTGATAAGCAGCATATTTTTCTAATTTTGGCAGGGCTCGTATTAAACTACCAAAACCTACATGAAGGAAAGCGGTCATATCTTAAATCCTTTTCCAGGATTAAGGAGTTTTGAACCAGAAGAATCGCACCTGTTTTTTGGCCGTGAAAGGCAGATTCATGAGTTGCTGGTTCGCCTTGATCGCACAAAATTTTTGGCAGTTGTTGGTACCTCCGGTTGTGGTAAATCCTCCTTGGTAAGAGCTGGTTTACTGCCAAAAATGAGCAAAGGCCACGAGGGGAAAGGCGGGAATTCCTGGAAAGTACTCCTCTTTAAACCTGGAGATGATCCTTTCGGAAATTTAGCTGCTGCCTTTTTAGGCGCTGATGAAGTTACCGGTGAGGTGATGGAAAATAGCTTGCACCGTGAGGACCTGGTTGCCGGTTTCTCTAAATCAGCATCGGGTATTGCCGACACAGCTAAAGAGGCAGGCTTGACACAATCCAATCTCGTGTTGGTGGTTGATCAATTCGAAGAGTTATTTACCTATCATTCTTCTGAGGCAAAAGAACAACATGGGCGGGATGCCACGAAGTTTGTTGATTCCTTGTTACACATTGCTGCTCAGCCAGAACTGCCGATTTATGTCGTGTTGACCATGCGAACGGATTTTCTGGGAAACTGTACCGAGTTTGAAGGTTTGACAGAAGTCATTAATGAGGGACAATACTTGATTCCCCGAATGACCCGTCAGGAGCGCAAAGTGGCCATTCTTGGGCCAATCGAGGCGGGGAGTGGTAAGATTTCTGAACGGCTAATAGAGCGTCTGCTCAATGACACTGGAGACGACCAGGATCAGCTTCCCATCCTACAGCACACGTTGATGCGGATGTGGGATTATTGGAAAAAGAAGCGATTGGATGGACAACCATTGGACTACCATGAATATGAGGCGGTCGGTTGCATAGAAGGAGCCTTGTCCATTCATGCCGAAGAAGCTTTTGAAGAATTAGAAGGAGAACGGCAAAAACAAATTGCAGAATTACTTTTTAAGGCCCTGACCGATCTGGGCGCTGATTACCGTGGAACCCGCAGGCCCACGCCCATTCATGAAATTTGCCAACTGGCAGAAGCTTCCGAGGAAGAGGTCATTGAGGTGGTGGAAGTGTTCAGAGCTGGTGGGCGCGCATTTCTGATGCCACCATCAAAAACGCGGCTACAGTCAGATGTAATCATCGATATTAGCCATGAAAGCTTGATGCGGAAGTGGGAACGCTTGCGAAAATGGGTCGAAGAAGAAATTAAATCTGCCCAATTGTACGTGCGGTTATGCCATTCATCAGCCCTCTATCAGGACGGTAAGACGGGACTGTTGGGCAATCCAGAGTTGCAGTTGGCCATGAACTGGCAGCAGGAAAACAACCCGAATGTTACCTGGGCAAACCGGTATAACCCAGCATACGAGCGTGCGATAAATTACCTGGAACACAGCAGCAGTGAATACCATTTAGCCATTGCCAAAAAGGAAAACCGGCAGAAAAGGGAGCTCCGAAGGGCCAAACGTTTTACCATTATTTTAGGGATTGCATCCGTGATCTCCTTGTTGTTTTTGCTCATTGCTTTCAACCTGAAATTTAAGGCCGAAGACAGCGAGAAGTTGGCGTTGAAGCAAAGCCAGTTAGCGGTAATTGAAAAGAAGAAGTCTGAAGACCAGACCAAAAAGGCATTGGCCCAAAAGAAAATATCAGAACAACAGCAGGAGATTGCTTACCAGCAACGTTTGATAGCCGAAGAAAACAGAGAGATGGCGGTGAAGCAAACGGTTATTGCCAAAGAACAACGCACCATCGCAGATGCTCAAAGGCTCGAAGCCGTGAAGCAAGAGGAAATCGCAGTTGACGCGCGTGACGAGGCGGTAAGACAAGAAGAGATAGCGCTCCAACAAAAGGAGTTAGCAGAAAAATTACGCATCAAAGCAGAGGCCTCAGAGGCAAATACCAAGCGGTTACGGCTTTTAGCGGTGGCCCGCAACATGGCGGTGCACGCTGCCACGCTCGACCGGGAAACGGATGCAGAGCTGATCAATTTACTGGCGTTACAGGCTTTTCATTTTAACAAAAACAACCTTGGCCCGGAGAAGGAGCCTGACATTTATCAAGCCTTGTCATTTGCAACGGAAGATGAAATTCTGATGCGGGGGCACAAAGATGCTGTGAAGGCGGTGGCCTATTCCCCCAAAGGAGACCTGGTCGTTTCGGGAAGTGAAGATGGGGCTGTAAAGGTTTGGCAAGTTGGCAAGGATGTGGGCACACCCTTACACGATTTCGAAATCGTTAAAGGAACTTACAAAGGCATTCGTTCAGTATCTGTCAATTCCACCAACACTTGGGTAGCTGCAGGTAATTACGGGGGAGAAATAAAGGTGTGGAACCTGGCATCTGGAAAAGGGAGTGGTAAAAGTGTAACCTGCCACAACGGTCCGGTGAGCCAAATTGCTTTCAGTACCGATCGCGACATGCTCTTTTCCGGTGGTACGGACAGCTCATTGTATGTGACCAATGTCAACGATGCAGTCCTTACGTCCAAACTCATTGAGAAATTTCAAGGAAAAATAAAGTCCATCACACTCAGCGCAAACGGACAGTACCTCGCCAGTGCCACAGAAAAAGGACAAGTGAAAATATTCGATTTGCGCGACAACTTTAAAGCGGTGTTGACCCTGACAGCCAAATCAGCCAACCTCGTTTCCATCAGCCTCAACAAAGATGGAAGCCAATTGGCAGAAGGAGGATTGGATGGTCGTATATACGTTTGGCAAGATGTGTTGCAGGGCAACCAGGCGATCGCCTTGCCTGCGCATAATTCTTCAGTAGTTGATTTGACTTTTAGTCCTGCAAAACAAGAATTGGTTTCTGTCTCATTGGATGGAGCTATCAAAATTTGGGACATTGCCCATTTGGAAAGTGAGCCAATTGCCATCGAGGGCCACGACAATTGGGTGTGGTCAGCGGCTTTTTCCAACGATGGGAAGAAAGTCGTAACAGGCGGAGAAGATAAGACAGTGCGCTTGTGGTCTTCCGATGCTTCTTTGATGATAGACGATGTTTGTACTGGACTGGGGCGCAATTTAACGCCTGAAGAATGGGAGAAATACATTGGTGCTGACATTCCTTATGAAAGAACTTGTTCCAACCTTCCAGCAGGAGATACCAGTGATAAAGGAGGAAATGATGGTCAATAAAAAGTCGGTTTATTTCCGTTGTTTGGTCACCGCTATGTTGCTGTGGCTACCGGTTTTTGTTGCTTCTACCTGGGCGCAGGCCAGCGGAGGCTGTGATGCGGTTACATTGGAGGAAGCGAACAGAGTATATAGGATTGGCAAATTTCAGGAAGTACTGCAAATGCTGTCTCCTTGCCTCGAAAAAGGATTTTCGGACAAGGAGAAAGTGGAAGGGTATCGACTACAGGCGCTCACCTTTTTGGCGTTGGACGAGTTTGAACAAGCCACAGCATCCGTGGAAGAATTGCTCAAATATGATCCGCTGTATGACCCGAGTATTTACGATCCGCCCACATTTGTGCGCATGGTCACTGATATTAAGTCTGGACGCATTGCTACCCAGATAACCTCGGTATCCAAGAAAGCGGAAGATCCGCTGGAAGCACCAGCCACCGTTACGGTCATCACCGAAGACCAAATCAGAGACCGCGGTTATGCCGACCTGATAGACTTGTTGCAAGATCTCCCTGGGTTCGATGTATCCAAAATTTATGGGGTGACCTATGCCAATATTTACCAACGTGGATTTCGCCAAAACAACACCGAACGGACTCTTTTCTTGATCGATGGTGTAGAAGAGAATGACTTGTGGACCAACACGGCTTTCATCTCTCGGCAGTATCCATTGTCCAACATCAAACGCGTGGAAGTTGTCTACGGTCCGGCCTCGACCATGTATGGACCAAACGCCTTTTCTGGGGTCATCAATGTCATTACCAAAGATGCTGCTGATATCACAGGCGAAGACAAGGGAATTGGCATTAGCGGCCAGGGAATGTATGGCTCCTGGAACACCGCAGCTATGGACATGACTATCGCTGGTCGGAAAGAGAACATTTCTTTCACCTTAACCGGTCGTTATTTTTCATCTGATGAAATGGATCTATCGGGTGAGTCACTTTTCAATTATGATCCGGCAGATTACGATCAGATTGATTACATTTCCCGATTGAGCGTCAATGCCGATGCTGCCCAGTTTGTGCGCGCCAATGCTTTGGCCGATGGCAACCCATTGTATTCCATCGAACGCAACGGCACCGGGGATACAGTAGGGATTAATCTGACTGCGGCTGGTAATGAAGCAGCCCGCAACCTGGATAAGGCAGGATACGAACAAGAAATTGGAGATGAGAAAATTCAGTTCTCTAACCACACCAAAGATTGGTTGATCAACGGCAAGGTGAAAGTGGGTAATTTTACGGCCGGTTTTCAAACTTGGAGAAGGGAAGAGGGAGCCTCACCTTCTTTTAATGACATGGACGAAGCGGGTTCCCGAAATGGTAGTGTGTGGATTCCAAAATTGAGCTTTTACTACCTGAAGTACGAGAAACAATTGGGCGAAAATTTGTTCATCAGCAACTTTACGCGCTACAAAACGCACGAAGTGGATGAAGCCTCCACCGCAGTTTACGTGCTCAATTACGAAAATGGATTTTATAGTTTGGGTGATCTGGTAGCAGGAGCTCAACCGCTTTGGGTGGAACAATATTATTACCAATTGTCCAAGCAGCTGCGGAGCGAAACAAAAGTCATTTACACCCCAAACACCAGATTTGATTTGGTCTCGGGAGTAGAGATTCGCAACAGCCAGCTACAAGGGAATTACCTCAATACTTTTTTTACCGGCAACCCACAAGATTCAGGGGTGTTTGATGGACCACAAGAAGGCGGCAATCAATTTGATATCCGCGACATTGGGGTCTTTGCACAGGCCGGTTACAAAGTACGCCCTAACCTGCGTGTGATATTGGGGGCAAGGGTCGATGATAACCGCATCCGTTCCAATGATGGTTTTAAAACGGAACTCAGTCCGCGATTGGCGGCAGTTTATACGCCTGGAAAGTTCATTCTAAAAGGCATCTATGCACGGGGTATTCAAAATGTTTCCAACTGGACAAAGTATTCCACATCAGATATACGCAATGCCAATGGTGACCTGGGTACGGAAAACATTCAAAACATCGAATTGAGCGTTGGGTGGAAGGTAAACAAGCCATTTTTTGTGGATTTGGCAGTTTACAATTCCAGCATCAGCGATGTGGTCGGAACGGTGCCTGACGTGAATGACCCGGGCAAGGAGATCAACGAAAACATCGGAACCTTTAGCATTTTTGGTGCACAGGCCAATGCTTACTATAAATTGCCCGGTTTCACAGCCTACCTCAACTACACCTTCACTGACCCACAGGATGAGGACAACAACCTGCGCATAGGAGACATTGCCAGCCACCGCATCAACCTGGGCGCAACAAAAATGTTTTTTGACAAACTCAGTGTGAACCTCCGTGCGAATTTGATTGGCGACAGAGCAACAGGCGAAGGAACAACAGTCGCGGCAAACCCTGATGACGATATAATCACTGGGTACATGTTGCTCAACAGCGCCATTGGTTACAAAGGGTTGGTGCCTGGATTGACGTTGCAATTGGTCGCCAATAATTTATTGGACGAAGTGTATTACCATCCAGGACCGAGAAGTGCGAGTGGCACCTTCTACACTTCCAGGGTTCTGCAACGGGAAAGGTATTTCCTGCTGCGGGTGTACTACGATTTTTAACCCAAACCAGCCCAAAATGATAAGCACCGGGGAATTGATTTACCAAAAGCCTGCTTACCTGTGCAAAGCGCCTGAAACGGTTTTGCCCGGTGTTGTTGCTATGGGTGCTGAGGAAATTGGTCGGGTTATGCGTGAGCGCTCATCAACTTATTTGCAGTCATTGGGGTTGACGCTGCGTTACGTTACACCAGGTGATATTCTTGCCATCGAAAACTTTATCCTTTTGCGCTATAAATCGGAACAGGCGACTGAAATCAGTCCTTACGACCTGTATCGATTCATCGAGTTTGGACATGGATTGTTGCTTGAAAACGAACAGAAAGAGGTGAAGGGATGCCTTTTCGGAGTCCGATATGACACAGCATTCAAAGAGTCGTACACCGTTCGATTGGGCATTGATGAGTCGCTCAGTGGTCTGGATACAGGTTATCATCTGATCATTTCATCCTGCTTACATGCCATGCAACATGGCGCAAGAACCAAAACCGGTATCATCGACTTTGATAACCATACCAACCTATACATCAACCTGAATAAAATTGGCTGGATATGCCATGACTTTGACGGATACATCAAGGCGTTGGGTTCTTGTTTTAAAGTGATGTTGCCCCTGACTCCGGCAGGATTAACCACCAATGTCATCGATTTAGATAAGGTCACCGACTTTATTGCAGGCAGCAAAGCAGGGCGTGATTACCGATTGATTGCGCACACTGCGTTGGACGAAATGCACCAAATGTACCGGGACACTTCCTTCAAGGTCGTAGCCATTCAGAAGGAGGAAAAAAACAGAGATCTGCTTTACTTTTTGGCGATTCCCGCGGAAGAGCTTCAACTAAACGCCAGGCTTGAATGAGTGTTGCAAGCCAACTATCCGCTGTATTACAAATCAAAGAAGGGGAGGGGCGTCCTATTTTTCTTTTGATGGGCTTGTCCTATTTCTCGGGCTGGGCACTGGCGCTTTATTACATCACCTCCACCACCATTTTTCTGGAACGCTTTGACACGCAAATGCTTCCCATGGCCTATGCTGTAGCAGGCGTTGTTGGTTACCTTTCGTGGTGGTTGCTGTCGAAAATCGACAAGAAGTTAACGGCCATCAACCAGCTGATATTGAAGACGCTGATTGTATTGGTGTCGGTTTTGTTCTTTAGCCTGGGCAATCAATTTTTCCCTTCCGATGAGCTGGCTTTTGTCATGTTTATTTGGTTCAGAGTCCTCGCATTCATCAGTGTTGTTGTGTTTTGGGGGGTTGCCGGTCGGCTGTTCGATTTACGGCAAGGCAAACGTGTTTTTGGCCTGGTGAGTACGGGCGAGGTACTTTCTGACATTGTCGGCTTCTTTTCGATTCCCTTGCTGCTGCGCTATATCAATTATTCGGAGTTGCTGTATCTGGCGTGTTTTTCCATGCTGATTTGCCTGGTATTGTTGATCGTTATCGTCAGGGAGTTTCGATCTAAAATTCAGCCACCCGAGGATCGCACGAAAGTGGTAGTTAAATCAAATTCCAAAGGTTCCAACTTTTTTGAGTACCTGAAAGAACCCTATTTCCGGCAGATATTCTTGCTGGCGATGATACCCATTTTTGGGCTCATGTTCATTGACTTTATGTTTCTCGATCAAACCAGACAAGGGTTTTCTGATCCAGAAGTACTGGCCAATTTCTTAAGTATCTTTTTTGGCGCAGTTGCCATCGTTGAGCTCATCATAAAAATCTTTTTGTCGGGACGAATCATCAGCAAATACGGCTTGAAAGTAGGGCTACTCTCTCTACCCGTTGCTCTGTTGTGCAGTACACTGCTCGCTTCCTTTTCGGGTCTTTTCTACGGACCAACAGTGATGTTCTTTTCATTCATCATCCTCCTGAAACTTTCTGACCGGTCCATCCGAAGTGCCATTTACGACCCGGCTTTTCAAATCTTGTATCAACCGCTTCCCGCGGAAGAGCGCATGGATTTCCAAAATAAAATTGAAGGAGTTCCCAAAGCGTTGGGAAATACAGTTGCTGGCCTGGTGCTGTTGGGACTCACTGCTATTGGGCTGCAAAACATGGTTTATTACAACCTGATTTTTCTTGTCATTAGCATTGTCTGGGTCAGCTTCACCGTTTCACTGTACAAGGAATACCGGGCGAAAGTGCGCTCGGTTTTGATGAGCAAAGCCGGTTGGGATTATGAAATGCGGTCGTTCCTGAAAGCAGGCAGCCTGTTCTTTTCAGATTTACTCACCAGTCCGATTCGTAAAAAGGCCATCAATACCCTGAATATGATGGAGAAAATCGAACCGTTGGATAGGGAGCAATTTTATAAGAAGTTGCTGTACCACCCGAATGCCCGGATTCGAACGGAAGTACTCAACAGGGTGGGGCAGCATCAACTGACCTCTTTGGCCATCGAGGTGGAAAATTTCTCCAACGAAGAGACCAATGAAAAGGTGGTTGAATCGGCAAAAGAGACCCGTAAATTTTTAGAAAAACTCAACCGCTATTCGTTTTTAGAGCTGAAGGAAATGAGTGTTTCCTTGAAGCAGGAGGAACGGCTAGTCGTGGCGAATCTGATAGGACAGGTGCCGCTGCAGCGGGTGAATGAATTGTTTGTTCCGTTGCTTCAGGACGATGATCCCAGTGTTCGAACGGCTGCGTTGTTATCGGTAGGCAAGATTCAAAAGCGGGATTTGTGGCCGTACCTTTTCGACAACCTGTCACATCCGCTTTATTCCAATGCATCAAGCTCAGCCATCATAGCGCTCGGTGAACCCATCCTTGCTGAATTGGATATACTCTTCAGTAAAATGGAGTCGGATCGCGAGGCGCAATATAAAATCATTCGCATCATTGGACGCATTGGTGGCAGAAGAGCCATCTGGATGCTCAAAAACCGTTTCAATTATCCGGTGGACAACATTCGGTTGCACATCCTCATTTGTTTGAGTAACATGGGGTACCGTGCTACCAACAGTGAGTTTGCCACAGTAAAGCAAGCTGTCGAGTACGAAATTGGTAACATAGTTTGGGTAATGGCCGCCATCCTTGATTTGGAAGGAAGTGATTTGGGGTTGGAGCAGTTGCTCAAAGCCCTGGAAAATGAGGTGCTGGAGAAAACTGAGCGTGTATTTCTGCTGCTGTCCCTGCTTTACGATTCGCAGGCCATGAAGAAAGTCAAGGATATTCTGGAAAATGGCCAACGCGAAGAGCGGGTATTCGCCATTGAAATTGTCGACATGATGGTGGCAGACTCGGTGCGTGACATCCTCATTCCTCTGGTAGATGACAACAGTCTGGCAGAAAAAATCAAATTACTGGACGATGATTTTCCACAGGAACAACTAAGTGCTTCCGACAGGCTAAAAGACATTGTCAACAGGGATTTTATTACTGTGAATCAATGGACCAGGGCATGTGCCCTTTATGCCATCGGGAAGAATAAAATGGTCGAACACAAAAAGTTGTTGGCAGCCCACTTCTTTCACAATGATTTCATTGTGCGCCAAACTGCTAAATGGTCTATGCAACAGATAGATCAGGAACTTTTATTTGCCTTTGCGCATCGGTTAAGTCCGGCAGAAAAAAGGAAGTTTGAACATGAATTAAGCACGATAGAAGCTACAGACAGCGAGTTTGGATTGAACCTGGTATTCGAAAAGGTGCAGTACCTCAAATCCATGAACATCTTTCAAGAATTCCCAGAATCATTTCTGGTGGACCTGGCTGAACTTTCGGAATTTGTCGAGGTGCCAAACGAGGCAATGCTGGCAAAAGATGAAAATTCCGTGGATATGTTTAAGGTGGTTTATGGCTCCGTTGGTGGCATGGTAGGTGAAAAGGTCAAGAGCCGGTTTCAACAAGGACAGGTTATCAGTGAAATGGATTTTGGTACTGCTGATTGGAATGCCCTGGACCTCAAGTCACAAGAACCGACCGGGTTACTTCGAATTCCGCAGGAACCGTTGTTTGAGTCGGTGTCGAACCACATTTTTTTAGCAAAACTCATTGCCCGATATATTGATAACAAATGAGAAATAAATTCAATCGCTTCAGGCATACACGCATCAAAAAACGGGCATTTAACGCCTTTGGTTTATTGGTGCTCCTGCTTTTTTCCGGACCCGCTGTGGCAGGTTCTGAAAAAGGCAAGCCCGCCATTAGGAATTACCGTTCTAGTGAGTATGCCGCACACAGCCAAAATTTCTCCGCTATTCAGGATGATCGTGGAGTCATGTATTTTGGAAATACTTCCGGAGTGTTGGAATACGATGGAGAGAGCTGGCGCTTGATTTCCACTTCCCAAGGGGTGATTGTGCGTTCTCTGGCGAAAGACAACCAAGGGCGCATTTACGTTGGTGCAAGAGGAGAAATCGGCTTTCTTTCGGCCAGTGCCAATGGGGAAATGGAGTTCAATACATTGAACGATAAAATACCTGAAAGCCATCGCGAGTTCAAGGATGTTTGGTATACCTACGCAACATCCGAAGCCATTCACTTTGTCACGGAATCGGCCATGTTTACCTGGCAGAATTCAGAAATTGCAGTTCAATCCTTTGAGTCAAAATGCACCGGAGCGTTTCTTGTCAACGGAAAGGTTTTTCTGCAATTAAAAGATGCAGGCCTTTTCGCGATGGAAAAAGAGCAGTTAGTCACTGTTTTGGACAAACCTTCTCAGGAGGTATTCGCGGACAAAGAGATCCAGTTTATGGCGGTAGACAAGAAGAATCGCATTTCCGTTGGAACCGTCCGATCAGGACTTTATTCCTTGCAGGGAAGGTCCATCAAGCCAATCGAATTGGAAGTAAACGCAATGCTCAAAGAGGCTTATGTGAGCACAGGCACTTATGATGCCAGGGGCAACCTGATCATTGGTACTGAATTGGCGGGCATATTCATGCTTTCTCCTGAAGGGAAGCTGGAATCTCTGTTAAATCAGGGTACCGGGTTGCAAAATGAACATGTGAGAGGACTCTTCATCGACAAAGAAGGTTCACTCTGGGCTGCCCTGGATAATGGTATTTCCCACATTTCCATCCAAAGTCCGCTGAGTTATTTTGACGAAGACAATGGCCTTGCAGGTGTTCAAAAAATCATTCGTTTTGAGGGGAAGCTCCACTTGGCAACATCCGAAGGGTTGTTTGTCTTGAAGGAGCGGGCGATCAATGAATTGGATGTTACTCAACCTGTCGACATCAGCTATTTTGAGCCAGTGTCGGGGATTGCCTACGCGTGCTATGATTTGTTTGAATTTGAATCAGAACTTTTTGTGGCTTCTGCGGGAGGTATCTATAAAGTCAAGGGGAGTGAAGTTCAAAAAATCAGCGATGCTTATACTTTTAGTCTGTATCTCTATAAATCAAGAACCCCAAAGCTGCTGGCCGGTGAGATAAACGGATTGTCCATTTTCGAAAAAGAGGGCAACCAGTGGCAAAAGACCACCGGAACGGAGGAGGTTAACAGCGAGGTTGTGGCCATTGAAGAAGTAAAAGACGGAGTGATGTGGCTTGAATCCAGTTCAAGGGGGATATTCCAATTGATCATGCCATCAACACTCATGGATGGTGCTGAACTGAACATTAGCCGTTTCGATACCACGCATGGTCTTCCGGCTCTGGTAGGGAATCAATTGCAAAAGGTACTTGGAAAAGTCTACGTATCAACCAACGATGGCGTCATGGAGCTGGACGAGAATAGACGATCGTTTCAGCCAGTTTCACAAGCTGGTCTTCAAAGTTGGGTGAGCAATGTGAGCAATACAGGAGTGGGATCTTTGTTGGTGGTAGAGGGGGACGAGACTGGAATGTCTTTGCTCCGACCCAGTGGTGACAGTGCTGAAATGACAACTGCTCCTTTTGCGCCAGTTTCGGATTTTATTACCCGCACTGTTTTTGCAGATGAGGACAACACGCTGTGGATGGGAGGACCAAATGGCTTGATTCGTTACAACGAGGTCAAGGAAATAGCAGCGCAGGATTATCACTGTTTGATTCGGGGTATTTACTTGTTGGGAGACTCGCTGCTGTTTGGCGGCAACAATGCCAATGATGGTGGAATTGTCATGGCTGGATTCCCTGATAGGACCAATCGGTTTGCCCCTGAGGAGAATGTTATTTCATTTGAATATGCCGCAGCATTCTTCCAGCAGGGGGCGAGAAACCAGTATCAATACTACCTCGAAGGATTTGAAAGTGGTTGGTCTTCCTGGACAGAAGCGAACCAAAAGGAATATACCAACCTGGATAACGGTAAATATCGATTTCATGTCAGGGCCAGAAATACTTTCGGGCAATCCAGTTTGGAAACGAGCTATTCTTTTGTTATTCAAACTCCCTGGTACGAAGAATGGTGGGCTTGGGTCATCTACATCTCCTTGTTTTTGGTCGTTGTTTTTGTAGCCGGCAAGCTAAGAGCCAATCAGTTGGAAAAGGAAAAGAGAGCCCTCGAAAAAATCATTGAAGAACGCACCGCTGAGGTGGTGGACCAGAAAGAGGAAATTGAGCAGCAAACCAAGGTGTTAAGTGTTAAAAACAAAGAGCTGGAAAAAATTTCACACATGGTGAAATCGGTAAATACCGGCATCAGTTTTACAGCCGTATTGCAAACGATCATCGAAGAAACCCGGATCATAAAAGGAGTGGAACGCGCAGCCTTTTTGATTTTCGAGAAAACAGAGGAGCGGTTTTTTGTGAAGTCTTCTGCCGGTTGGACCGAAAATGAAACTGATGTAAAAATTGCACCCAACGAAGCACTGGAACTATTTACGGAGGGAGCCGCGAAGGTAGGAGACGATATTTATTTCACCCAGGGCGGTTATTCCAGTCAGTTGGCCGAGTCCTTGGGAACTTTTTCCAGCACCTCTTCAGCGTTGGTCATGGTTATTCGAGTAGAAAACGACATTGAAGGATACCTCGTTTTGGAGAACACCTATAAGAAGCAAGCCTTTAAAGGGCAGGATTTTGAATTGCTGGGCAATTTTAAAGAGCACATTGTTTCAGCATTTATCAAAGCAAAGATTCTGGAGAACCTCCAACAAACATTCACCAGCTTGAAAGAAACCCAAGCCAAATTAGTCTCACAAGAGAAAATGGCTGGATTGGGGCAGTTGACCGCTGGAATCGCACACGAAATAAACAACCCCATCAATTTTGTTTCGGGCAACATTAAACCCCTGCGCAGGGATTTGGCAGACCTTCAGGAAGTGTTGGCCCTCTATGCCGAAATATCTGAAGATTCCGATCTCAAAGAGAAGTTGGAAGAAATCGAAGAATTGAAAGAGGACATTGATTTTGACTACGTAGTCAATGAGCTGGATGATTTGATCAACGATATTGAGGAAGGGGCCTCCCGCACAGCCGAAATCGTCAAAGAGTTGCGTAACTTCTCCCGATTGGATGAGGACAGTGTTAAGATGGGCAACATCGAAGAAGGGCTTGATAGCACGTTGACCATCCTGAAGAGCAAATACAAGGAAAAGGTAGAGGTGGTTAAAGAATACGGAGGCATTCCCGAAATCGAGTGTAATTCTGGTAAATTGAATCAGGTGTTTATGAACATCTTAAACAATGCGGTTCAGGCCATTGAGGTCAGAGGTACTGTGACCATAGGCACCGAAGACAGAGGAGAGAACATAGCGATCAAAATCAAGGATACTGGAAAAGGAATGTCAGAGGAAGTGAAGAGCAAGGTCTTTGACCCGTTCTTTACAACCAAAGATGTGGGAGAAGGAACCGGACTCGGGATGTCCATTACTTTTGGAATTATAGAAGACCACCAGGGAGAAATTGAAGTAGAGAGCGAAGAAGGAGTCGGAACAGAATTTACATTGATTTTACCGAAGGTGCGAAAACGTTCGGAATAGTTAAAAATGGCTTAATTTGTATTTGCCACAAACTAAAAATGAATGAGGGAAGAACGCCCCAATATATTATATGTAGACGATGAAAGTGCTAACCTGAGATCATTCAAGGCAGCATTTCGAAGGGACTACAAGGTTTTTTTAGCTGAATCCGCCAAAGAAGGAGTAGAGGTTCTGCGAGAAAACGACATCAACATCATCATTACTGATCAAAGGATGCCTGAGATGACAGGCGTTCAGTTTTTGGAGTCTATCAACAATGAATTTACGGAGCAGGTCCGCATGATTTTGACCGGCTTTAGTGACATGGAAGCTGTGATAGATGCTATTAATTCGGGCAATGTTTACCGTTACATCACAAAACCTTGGGACGAAGATGAATTGAGGCAAGTAATTGATGGAGCTTTTAAAATGTATTCCCTTCAGCAGGACAATCGAGGCTTGTTGACGGAATTGCACGATCAAGTGAACCAGTTGGAGCGCACCATGAAGCTCTTTCAAAAATACGTTCCAGAAGACGTGGTAAAAGAGCACCTGGCCGCAAAAGAGGGCCATTCTGTTTTAGCAGGTGAATCGCGCGAAATAGCCATCATGTTTACTGATGTACGCAACTTTACTTCCATCTCCTCCAACCTCAAAGCGGAGGAAGTGGTGGAATTCTTAAATGAATATTTCGGCTTGATGAACCAGATAATCGTCAAGTACAACGGTACCCTGAATAAATTTATGGGCGATGGCATATTGGCCATTTTCGGAGCACCGGTCAATCACCTTACCAATGCTGAAAATGCCGTGATGTGTGGCGTGGAGATGACTGAAAAGGTGAAAATAATCAGCGATAAATATGCCCCCAAGTTTGGACGAGATGTGAACATTGGGGTCGGGATCAACACGGGAGTAGCCGTGGTAGGTACCATTGGCTCTGAAGAAAGAGTGGAGTACACCGTCATCGGAGATTCCGTAAATGTAGCCTCCCGCATTGAAACATTGACAAAAGACACCCCCGACTCGGTGCTGATAAGCGAGTCAACGTATGACCGGGTAAAGGAGTTGGTCGAGACCACTGCAATGGAGCCTGTAAAGGTGAAGGGCAAAGAGGAATTCCTGCAAATTTACCGCGTCACGGGTAGGAAATAAATTGTTAGTATTGCAGGTAATGGACTTCCAGACTACAAAAGAATTTATTCTGTCACGACTCGGAAAGGAGCTGTCCCCCAAGCTGCATTATCACTGTTACGAACACACCATTCAGGTTGCCGAATCGATTGCGATTATTGCTGAGGCCGAGCAGGTGCAGGGCAGTGATCTTATGTTGTTGTTGACCGCGGCCCTTTTTCACGACTGCGGATTTATGGAAGTATATCAGGAGCATGAAAAGCAAGGATGTGAAATTGCCCGAAAGCACCTTCCGGACTTTGGCTATTCAAACCAGGAGATAGAACAAATTTGTGGTATGATAATGGCGACCAAATTTCCCCAACAGCCACAAAACGAGCTGGAGGAAATCATATGCGATGCGGACCTGTCCTATCTGGGAGGGGAGAACATTGCTGTCACTGCCAGAAACCTGTTTCTTGAACTGTTAGAGTACAATTTAATTGACACCGAAGAAAATTGGAATCGGATGCAATTGGCCTTTTTGAAGTCCCATAGCTATTTTACCCCTTACGCTCGAAAAAGCCTTGAACCCAGGAAAGAAGGGTACTTGCAAGAGATAAAAGACATTGTTTCATCTTATTAATGAGAAATCGTGAGTGATCAAAAAATTCCGACACTGTTAGTCCCTACCGACTTTTCCCCAGTTGGTGCCTGTGCATTCAACCACGCCATAAGAATTGCTGAAATTCTGAATGGAGAGGTAAAATTGCTGCACATCGTGGCAAAGGAAAAAGAGATGGTTGGCGCTCAATCCAAGTTAGATGCGGCAATAGCCGAGGCAAAGAAGGCAACAAGCGTAAACATTGAAGGAATTGCGCAAGTCGGGAATATTTTTGATGACATTGGTGGAGTTGCTGATAAGGTAGGAGCCAAGTTGATTTTTATGGGAACGCATGGAGCAAAAGGGCTTCAGAAAGTTACTGGAAGCTATGCCTTGAAGGTGATTACACGCTCCAATGTTCCATTTGTAGTGGTCCAAAGAACCAACATCAAAGAAGGTTATCATAAGATTGTTATGCCCCTTGATTTGATTAAAGAGTCGGTGCAACAATTGAAAATCGCTACGGAATTAGCTAAAAAATTAGGTTCGTCTATTCACCTCTATGGAGAACGCCATTCGGACGAATACCTGGTCAAGAAAGTGAAAAGCAACATTATTTTTGCGCGTAAATACCTTCAGAAAGAAGGAGTGACCTGTGCTATTAAAATAAGCGATGGGAAAAAAGCATTTCACAAAGAAGTCATCGAATATGCACAATCTGAAAATGCTGATTTGGTGACTGTAGTAAATGTTCAGGAAAGCCTTCTCAGTATGTTTGGAGGTTTTGAACAGCATATTATTGCTAACGAAGCTGAAATTCCAGCCCTGATTATCAACCCGATGGAGACCTCGAAAACCGGGTACGGATTCATGTTTGGCTAATGTTATTGGTCGAACTAAAATTAAGGTTGATAGTTAGCCAACATAATTTTGTATAAAAAATGTGCAAAATCGAAGGCATCCTTTTCAGACCACTTTCGTCATAATTTTTGTAAATTTGACCTAGAAGATTTTTTTATGATGATTTCAGCCCGTAGTACCGTACTAGTTACCCTTCTATTTTTGTTTGTAGTACCTGCTGCTTGGTCTCAGTGTTCCGTTAGTGTTTTACAAGGAGATACTGTCAACGTGGCCTGTGGAGATTCGGTGCTGTTGTCTGCGACTGGAACAGGGGGATTTGCAATTAACAACAACTTTAATGCAGGGTCTGCTGGCTTTGGATGGCAGACGACAGCCGGGGTGCTTTTTAACAACCCTTGCGTACCCAATCCAAATTTGACTACTTACATGTGGATGGGAGCCGCGGTTCCTGCGCCACGCTCTTTAACTACGGTAGCATTGAATGTTTCATGTGGAGGTCAGGTTTGTTTTGACTTGCGTATGGAAATACAAGGAGGAGCTTCTCCTTGCGAAGGGCCAGATTTACCTACAGAAGGAATTTATTTTGAATGGAGTCCGACCGGAACCGCTCCCTGGACTCAGATTTTTTATTTTGCGCCTAATCCAGGTGGTACTGCTGGTCCCTACACTTCCTGGGCAAATTACTGTTACACCATTCCTGTTGCCGCTCAAACGCCAGGAACCTTTTTTCGATGGATTCAAACTGGAAGTTCTGGTGGACCATGGGATCACTGGGGATTGGATGAAATTCAAATTACCAACAACTGCTTAGGGTATAACTTGGTTTGGTCAAACGGTGACACTACTGATACGACCATGTACGGTCCGATTACGCAGCCTGTCAATTATACCGTCATGCAAACCAACAACGTCAATGACACTTGTATGGACACGGTATTGGTACTTCCACAAGGGCCAACATTTACTGCCACTACTCCTGAATTAACGGTTTGCCCTGGAGCTGAAGTTCTACTTGACACAACCAACACAAGTTGGATGATTCCTGGAGTGAACTACAACTTAGTTTGGTCACCCCCCGGGAACCTGAATGATCCGACATCATCCAACCCAACAGCAACGATCTATAGTGAAATCGACTATGTTGCAACTGTAACGCATCCAGACTTTCCGATTTGTGTGGGAGTGGATACAATTACCATCGATACTGGAAACAGCCTGTCATTCTTATCCGTGTTTACCAATGATGAAAATTGCGGATTGGCGCAGGGTGGTATTGCTGATGGTGATATTACAGTCAACGTTGGTGGTGGAACAACGAACTATTGGTACAATTATGACAATGGATTGGGTTTTGTCAATTCCAACAATGCGAGTGCTGTCACCAATGGCACCTACAACGTTGTAATTATTGACTCAACCAGTTTTTGTACGATTGATACTAATCTGGTTATTAATTTAATTCCAGGTCTTAATGTCGACAACCTGACGGCTACTGATGCATCCTGTAATTCCAATTGCGATGGTACGGTTAAAGCGGTTGTTTCGGGCGCGATAGGGCCAGCTACCTTTAACTGGGTAGGGACAGGTAACACTGGGGTTGGCTTAGACAGCATTAGCGCAGTTTGTGGCTCTCAGACATACACCTTGGAAGTGAGCGACAACCTCTGTGTATACACACAACAATTTACCATTGATGATCCCGAGGAATTGGTACTGGACCTGCAGTTGGATGATAGCCTTATCTGTTGGAATGAGTTCGCCCGACTGGATGCTATCGTAACAGGCGGAACTCAGCCGTACACTTTCCTTTGGAATGTGCTATCGGACCAGGCAACACATCAAATTACTCCCGACACTTCTGGAGTATATTCTGTACAGATTGTTGATGTAAACAATTGTTCGACAACGGTACAAGCGAAGTTTATTGATGTCTATCCTGAGATAGTGACACAAATAGTTTCTGATACTGTTTGTCCAGAAGACCCAGCAGAAATTTCCATCAGTGCAACGGGTGGCAACGGCAACTACGTGTATACATGGAGTGGCAATGTCAGTAATGATTCTGTTTTGAATACGTTAGGAGATTCAGCATCATTGACTTATCTGGTAACTGTTTCTGATGGCTGTGTACCAGTGGTGGTGGATGAAGTACCGTTGGTTATTTATGATTTGCCGAACGTTGACTTTATGATTGATAACGACAGTTCTTGTGTGCCTGCTACAGTAGATTTTGCCTACAGTACAAGTCTGGTAAAAGAAGCTGCATGGGATTTCGGAAATGGATACAAAGACGATTCGATTTGGTTGACGGAGTTCCCTATCGTTTATGAAGAAGCTGGTATCTACACCATTTCTCTGGATATGGTTTCTGTAGACGGATGTACCTTAAGTCGTGTAAAAACGTTGGAAGTATTTGACCAACCAACAGCACAATTCGATTGGGACAGCACGATTCAACTCGATGTTGTATACAATGAGTTGGCGTTGAACAACCGGTCAGAAAATGCATCCACTTTCGATTGGTATTTCCCGAATGGTCATTCTGACGAAGACAATCCAATTTGGAAATTTGAGGTTCCTAAAGGTAAGTACCCCATTCGAATGGTGGCATCCAACGGAGTAGGTTGTGTGGATGAAGTAACCTATCTGGTGGATATTTGGCCACGTGGCGGCATTTGGGTTCCCAACACCTTTAGCCCCAACAAAGATGGTATCAACGAACGCTTTTTACCGAAGATGGATGCTGTAGATGAGTCGACTTATGTACTTCGCGTCTATAACAGATGGGGAGAGCTTCTTTTCCACACCGCAGATGTCAACCAAGGTTGGGATGGTGGTAACCATCAAGAAGGCATGTACATTTATCAGTTGGACGTGCTTCCTCTTTACCAGGAAGAATTTGTTACCCAACGTGGTGAGGTGAGGCTGATTCGCTAACCTCTTCCTAAACTCTTTTTTTTAGTTATTTCTGTACCTCGGTTCATGCCGGGGTACAGTTGTTTTATAGGGATACTATTTTCAAAATGGTGATTTCATTGCACTGATAGCGGTTTTGGTGGAGCATTTATGGGGGCAAGAAGAACCAGCAGGCCTAGTTCCCATTGTAGAAATCTTCGCGGTAGATATCATTCTCATGCACCAGTTTGTTTAGGTTGAGAATAGCATCGTCCAACCCTTTTGAAGCTTCCTTGATGTTTTGAATGATTTCCGCATTGTGGTTAGGGTGCTTTGGGTTTTCTTCCAGCAACTCAACCAATCCAAGCAAATTTACGACTGGTGCGCGTAAATTATGGGAAGTGTGAAAAGCGTATTGCCGCAATTTTTCATTTTGCTCCATCAACTTAATGGTCAACTTCTTTAGCTGCAATTCTGCTTGTTTGCGTTTGTTGATATTCCGCGAACTAGTCAGGATTTTGTCCAGTTGGCCATTGTTTAAATAGATAGGTTTGAAAATGGTTTCTACCCACATGTATGAGCCTTCCTTTTGAAGAAACCGGCATTCTTGTTTAAAGGTATCGACCTGTTTGCCTGACAAAACATGTTGGAACAAACCTCTCTTAAATGATTTCTGATCCTTTTTGTGCACCAATCTCAGGGGATCCTTGCCCAGTAATTCTTCCGGAGAATATCCATTAAATCGGTTGGAGGAAGGCCCCACCCATAGATAGTTGCCGTTGGCATCCAGTATAGATAGATGGTCTTGCATGTTGTTTAACAACAGCGGCCAAAGTTCTGTGTTTTGGCTTTTTGCTCTTCTGGAGCCTTTGGGTGCAGCGTTCTCTACCACGACCAATATTTGGGATTTCTCTGCTTGTTGATCGACCCGGGTGGCAAATACTTTGGTCGAGAGTATCTGGCCGTCTTTTCGAATGTATCGCTTTTTGATGCTGAAATAATCCAGTTCCTTGTTGATCAGCTTTTGCGCTTGCTCCATGTATTTTTCAACATCCTCGAGGTGGGTGATTTCTTCACAAGGCATTTCCAATAATTCCTCTTCAGAGTAACCCGCCAACTCTTCGGTAGCCTGGTTGACACGCAAAGGAGTACCGTCTGTTTGGCACAAGACAACTCCTACAGGAAGCTGTTGAAAAAGTTTGTCAAATTGCAATTCCCAATCACTTGGGACCAGAGTCGTGTCAATAGTCGGCATAATCGGTCTATTTAGAGAACAAAAGTACAGGTGAAGTGCAAATGATGAAACAGCGTTATCCCTAATTATTGCGATTAGGTAAAATGCCTAAAAAGTCTGATTTACTGTCTACAGGCAGTTGCATGAAGCAGTGTGCAATTCGTTCAGAGCTTCATTAATTTGACCGATGTAATGGTCGAAACATATGTAGAACGCGGCACCCGAATGAAGCATGGATTGAGAAAAGACAAGATCATCGTAAATGTCTACCGCGACAATGGGGGTGTCAGGGAAGGAAGAGTAAAAAAATTTGAGAATATCAATCGTTTCCTCATTGTACCCGGATAGCTCCAGCACAATAGCTTTGGGAGGCACAAATTTAGATGCGAGATCGGCAATGAATTGCAATTGGTCCACCGCGGGAAGCTCCAATATGCTTTTTGGATCATCAATGAAGTTGGCCATGGCCTTGAGTAGCTCATGCGAGTTTCCGGCCAGCAAAGTGGGTGACGTTTTCATTGCTACAAAGCTAGGGCCGCCCACTCTTTAATTTCTTCGGCAATAATCCTAATTTCGAGAAATAGGTGTTATAACTAGATGAATGGAATGATTCTATAAATGCGCTTAAAGGTCATCGAATAGTTGTTTGACCATGGCATATTTGACTAACCCCGCCACATTTTTTGACCCCGTTTTTTCCAATAGATTCCTTTTGTGAGCATCAACCGTGCGCAAACTGATGAATAGCTTTTCGGCAATTTGTCGGTTCGAGTACTCCTGAACAATCAAATGAAGCACTTCCTTTTCTCGGTTCGTCAAAGGCAAATCCATGGATTGTGAAATGGCATTCACCCGACTTTCTTTTCGTTTTGTCAGCTGCATCATTACAATTTCGGCTACCTCCTTGCTGTAGTAAATCTCATTGTTTAGCACCTTTTTTACAGCATCATGCAGTTCTTGCGCAGAAGAGTTTTTTAGCAGAAAACCACTGGCTCCCGCTCCCATCATTTCTTTGATGTGTTGACTTTCCGCCATCATGGTCAATGCAATAACCTTGATTGTAGGATCTTGGTCGAGAATATTGCGGGTTAATTCGATGCCGTTCATCTCAGGCATGCTTAGGTCGACCACTGCCACGTCCACAGACCTGTTTTTAAGCTTCTCCAGGGCTTCTTCTCCACTACAGGCCTCCATGATTACCTCCATGGTGGGATCTGCGTTTAGAAAAGACTTAATTCCGTCAATGACCACTTGGTCGTCAATTAGGGCTATTTGTATCACTTTCATCGGGCGTAGGGTTGAACATGAGGGATTTTAATGGTGATAGTGGTGCCTTTCCCGCTTCCACTGTCTATATTAAATAGGCCAGAGAGCGATTTGGCTCTATTTTTCATACTTCGAATGCCGAGATGAACCTGTTTGTATGAACCTGTATCCTGTTGGGGTATGCTAAAACCGACACCATTGCCCTCGATGGTCAAAATGCAGGAGTGAGCATTTTTTATTAGTTGGATGGTGGCTTCCTTAGCCTTGGCATGTCGAATGATGTTGTTGATAGCTTCCTGGGTAATTCGGAATAAAGTAATTTCCATCCGCTTGGGAAGACGCTTGCCTTCCAGGTTGTTGAAAAAGGAAAAACGGGTGGAACCAACGTCTTTCAATCCGTCCAGCATATTTTCTGTAGCCAGCACGTAGCCAAAATCCTCAATTGCCTTGGGCATTAAGTTGTGGGCAATGGCCCGGCTCTCTGCAATGGCTGTATTTAAAAAGAAAATTCCGCGTTCGTAAAGTTGCATTCCCAAGGTGGATGGATTCTCTAGCTCACTTTTCATGGATTGCAAATTGAGAATTGCGGTCGTCAAATTCTGCCCAAGACTGTCGTGAATCTCGTTAGAGATGCGTTTCCGTTCCTTGTCTTCCGTTTCGATAATGGCCGCAATAACACTTTCCTCGGCCTTTTTCCTGTCGGTAATGTCTTGGATGAAGCCTTCCAAAAATAGCAGGTTACCTGCTTCATCGCTTACTCCCTTACCTTGTTCCCAAAACCACTTTTGTTCGCCAGTGGCTGAAATGAAGCGATAAACAAGGCGGAATGCCTTCTTTTTTTCAAGCGCCATTTGCACCTCTTCCCAAATACGTTCCTGGTCTGCCGGGTGAATGCATGAATTGTAACTAAAGTCGTTTTTGGAGTGGTAAAAATCTTCTGGAGAGAATCCTGTCAGTTCCAGGCATCCGGAACTCATAAACTCCATGGTCCAGTAGCTGTCGTTGAGACAACGGTAGGCCATTCCTGGTAAGTTGCTAATCAAAGCAGCAAATCTGCGGTTGCTTTCAACCAGGTCTTCTTTCGCCTTCTTACGTTCGGTAATGTCCACACCAATCCCCCAGTCGGCCCATCCCGGAATAGGGTTGGTGCGGGAGTTGTGCGTCCAAGAGATGATCTTCCGGGTGCCGTTTTTACAGGTGATTATGGACTCTTGGTTGATATAGTCCGAGTTCTTGGACAACCATTGGTTGAACAATTGATCGCGGTAAACCGGGTCAGGGTAGAGGAGTTGGAGCGAGTTGGTCTTGTTGACAATTTCTTCTGCAGAATAGCCCGTTACCCTTTCGCACTCAGCATTCCAAACAGTGATATTGCCATGTTCGTCCAGAGCATCGAGCATGATAGGAACCTTTTGCACGGTTAGCCGCATCTGTTCTTCACTCAACCTGAGTGCCTGCTCCGCTTGTTTTTGTTCGGTTACGTCCCGTCCGACAGCCTGGAACTCTACGATGTTTCCCCAATCATCAAAAATCGCCCTGTCCACCCATTAATGCCACTTAGTAGTTCCATTTATTTGAACCCTATTTTCGTCTTTTACAGTTGGGTTCTCAGGGGTTAAGGTGGCCAGCTTTTGCTGAATGCGCAACTTATCTGGGGTTGCTATGTGTTCAAAGAAGTTGGTGCCAATAAAACCCTTAGGGTTTACCTGAAAATAGTCGCAATAGCTAGAGTTGACAAAAGTGACGGCCCCGTCAACGGACCATCGTACCACCAATTCAGTCAGGTCGTCAATAACATCTCGGTAGCGCGTTTCGCTTTCTTTTAATTCTTTTGTTCTTGATTGCACCTGTTGTTCCAGGCGCATTCGATATTCGTCTCTTATGACAATGGCACCAATAGCCGCTCCGACAGAACGAAGAGCTTCTTCCTCTTCTATGCCCCAATTGTGTTCCTGATTAAAGTCATCAAAGCCTATTGCTCCCCAAAATAGTTCATCAGCGAAGATGGGTACTAATAATACTGATTGGATATTATCGCGCTTCAGGAGTGTTTTCAAAGCCCCTGTAGCCTTGCTGCGATGCATGGAAAAGACATGTTGACTCTTTAGGCGTTCAAAAGCAGCTTCAAATTTTGAATAGGGAAGGCCTTCTTCACTGACAACTGGAGGCGGGAAACCTTCGCGCACCCAATAAAATTGGAGGTTACCAAAAATATGCGGTTCCTCATTGGAGCCTTTATTGATCAGGGCATAACAACCGTCTACTTTGTCAGCCTTTCCCAAGGCTTCTACAACATCTTCCAGCGCCTTGTTCAGGTCGTTGTTTACAAAGAGTTGGTTAATTATTCGAGACACACCAACAAACAAATGTTCTTGGGGGCGGGTCATAATAAAACGAAAATGGTCGCTTAACCAAAGAGGTAAGGTGCCAGATCTAATTCCACTGTTACTAAAGCGGAAAGTACCAGCTCATTGGTCGGCAATTGCGTCAGTGGTAAAATCAAGAGGGACTCTTATCAAAAATAACAAAAAAATGTGGGTGAATTAACCGTTGATTATGAATGTGATGGCACAAAAAAAAGGCTAACTCCTGATGGAATTAGCCTTTTGAATGTTGTAAGTTGAGAGGACCTATTGAAACTGCAAGAGTTCACTTTTAGGTTGACGTCTCAATTTGCGGATTGCTTTTTCACGAATTTGGCGAATGCGCTCACGGGTCAGGTCAAAGTTGAAGGCAATTTCATCCAATGAATGAACTGCATTACCATTAAGACCAAATGACAAGCGTAAAACTTCTGCCTCACGATCGGTCAAGGTGTGCAACATGCGCTCAATATCCACAGAAAGTGACTCACGCATCAAACCTGCATTAGGTGCCGGTGACTCGTCATTTTCCAGAACTTGCAACAAGCTGTTTTGTTCTTCGTCTTGCAACGGAGCATCAACAGAACGTTGTTTTTGAGCATACGTCATCAACTTGCCAATATCTGAAGCATTGGTTTCAAGATGTTGCGCAATTTCTTCGTTTGTTGGAGGACGTTCATATTCTTGCTCCAATTTGGCAAACGTCTGGTTTACCTTACGAATGTTTCCAAGTTTGTTCAATGGCAACCGAATGGTTTTTGAATTCTCAGAAATGGCGCTCAGGATACTTTGTCTAATCCACCAAACGGCATAACTGATGAACTTAAATCCTTTTGTGTGATCAAAACGTTGTGCTGCAGTGATCAAACCGATGTTACCTTCAGCAATCAAATCCTCTAAGTTCAGACCATTGCCCTGGTATTGCTTGGCGACACTAATAACAAAACGCAAGTTTGCGTTCACCAACTTCTGCAATGCCTGCTGGTCTCCTTGTCGAATTCGCTCTGCAAGATTTACCTCTTCCTCAGGGGTAACCATGCTTTGACGTGAAACTTCAGTTAGGTACTTTTCGACCGATCGGCTATCGCGATTGGTCAATTGTTTGGTTATCTTAAGTTGTCTCATATGTTAAAAACAGATAGAAAGCCTTTTTGTTTCCGGCTGCAAAGGTCGCGTTAATATGAATAAGTTGAACATAAATATTATTATAATTTATAATTTATGCCAAATTCATCGCAGAATATTTATTTCTACCTTTACAAATCGTTCAAAAAAATAATCAAAAAAGATGAAAATTAACAGTAGGAATTTTATGACTTGCCTGATTTTGTTTGCCCTGGTTCTGGGTGAAACGAGTTGTGCGACAAAAAGTTCGGAAAATGATCAAAATAGTGCAGAGGGGAAGGAAGTGGCTGCACAAGCAGAAACTGAAGTAGAAGAAGTTCCTCAAAAAGAAGATAAATCCAAAAGACCAAGCCCTCCAGCTCAGGCAAGTGGAACAATTGATGGAGTATCGGTATTAATCGATTACAGCCAGCCAGCCGTTAAAGAACGCACAGTTTGGGGCGAATTGGTGCCTTATGGAAATGTTTGGCGCACTGGAGCGAATGAAGCCAGCTGGATTGAGTTTGATAAAGCTGTCGTTATTGGGGGAAAAGAACTCGCGGCTGGCAAGTACGGGCTATTTAGTATTCCTGCTGAAGGAGACTGGACGATTATATTCAATGAGCAATTTGACCAATGGGGAGCGTATCAATATTCTGAAGAGAAAGATGTAGCGCGTATTTCAGTCACACCTACAGTTACGGATGCTTCAGTAGAAAGGTTGACTTTTACTGTGGATGATAAAGTGAATTTTGCCTGGGAAAAAATGTCCTGGTCATTCGATGTCAAGGCAGCTGTAGCAGAATAGTACGCATTTTCTAAAGCATTTATCGAATCCCCGGACCATTCCTTAAATTTGGCCGGGGATTTTTATTTTGGCAACATATTTGGCCTACTTTGAGTTTTATACATTACAATCGAAACTTATTATGAAACAGCTGTCGTCTTTATTTCTGGTCCCTCTTTTTTGTGCCGCGTTTGTTGCTCCTATCCATGCGCAGAATATTTTTCCTTCCATTTCAGGAGAAACCATGGAAAACAAAGTTGTCTCCATTCCAGAAGACACGGAGGGAAAATACACATTGGTAGGGATGGCTTATTCTGAAGATGCAGAACGGGACATGCGCACATGGTACGATGCGACATATACGATGTTTATTGACAAGGAAGGTATCAACGCTATGGTTTATGACGTTGAAGTGAAGTTGGTTTTGATGTTTACCGGGGTGAATAAGGCAGCTACCAATAAAGCCATGAAGAACATGGCGGAAATCGCTGATGAAGCATTGTTTCCCTATGTTGTTTTTTACAAAGGGGAACTCAAGAAGTACAAGTCCAGCTTAAAGCTGGAGGATAAAAACAAGCCCTACATCTTTGTTTTAGACAAGCAAGGCAAAATTATTCATAGAACATCTGGTCGCTACACCGACAAAAAGATGGACGTAATAGGGGAGCTCGTAGAAGAGTAAAGGATTAAAAAAAAATCCCCAACATGGAACCTAAAGTTAGAGGTCTAAAAAGACTCTACCACCAGGTAACCACCTCAAGGAATTAATTTAACTTACTTTTATGGAAGGTGTCGCAATTATTGCGAATAGCATTAAAATTATGCTGCAATAACCTCGGCCGCGGGATACCGTTCTTTCCAATAATCAAATGCACTCATGTCTTTGAGTGTGATAATTGTCCGATTGTCCAGACGCACTTTGATACGTGGTTCCAACGACTTCTGATCTTCTGGTTTGATTTTCTTTCTGCTTCTTGCCATAATGCACTAAATATTTGGGAAATGTACTAGTAATACTTGATATTCTAACTACACTAACGTTTTAATACCGTTTTTAGTTGAGTTAACATAGTTTATTTATTTGTTAAAATTGGAATGCTAAATTGTTTTAATCAGTGTTTGTACAACCTATTCACATGCTCGCTTTTATTTTAGCTGATATTCATAACTTTGAATCCACCATTAAAGAAAACGTACATGATTTCGGTATTATCACCTGCAAAATCACTTGATTTTGATAAACCTACACAGCTCAATAATTATACCATTCCCGAATATTTGGAACAATCTGAGCAATTAATCGCCAAACTGAGAACATTGTCGCGGAAGAAGATAGGTGCTTTGATGAGTATCAGTCCAAGTTTGGCCGCTTTAAATCATGAACGATACAGCAATTGGAACTTGCCTTTTGATGTAGCAAACGCTAAACCTGCTGCTGCTGTTTTTAATGGCGATGTTTACAGAGGCCTTGATGCAGCAAGCTTTTCGGAAGCTGATTGGGGGTATGCCCAGGAACATTTGCGCATTCTTTCCGGGCTGCATGGTTTGCTGAGACCGCTCGATTTAATTCAACCTTATCGATTGGAAATGGGGACCCGTCTTTCAGTACGTAGAAAAAAGAATCTATATGAATTTTGGGGTGACAAGGTGACAGATTCTATTAACGAGACGTTTGCTTCTCAGGATGAAAAGGTGTTACTCAATTTGGCTTCCATCGAGTATTTTAAGGTAATTCGTCCAAATAAGGTGGCCGGAAGAATTGTCTCCGCTAATTTTAGAGAATTCAAAAATGGGGAGTATAAAACAATCATGACCTTTGCAAAACAAGCCAGAGGATTAATGGCTTCCTACATCATCAAAAATCGAATCGAAAAGGTGGAAGATATCAAAGGATTTGATGTGGCTGGTTATAGTTTCAACGATCGGTTTTCCACTGGAGACGATTGGATCTTTACCCGGGACAAGTTTTAGCTGGAGATAAATTCGGAATTGGAGCCAACGCTTTGCGGGGCTATATCGTCATAGTATTGTGATGAGTTTTTCCTTTAAATCAATTCGCTTATGAACATCCTTAAGACGGCAGCAGCCTTTGGAGTATCGATTTTTCTGTTAACTCCTTGTTTGCTGGCACAAGAGACTACGACACCTGCATCAGCAGCATCAGCATCAGCAGCAGCAGCACCGCAATGGAAAGTTGGTAACATTGGACTTTTCATCGGTGGCAACAACGATATATACCAGTCCATGCACCTCAGCCAGATGAAAGCCTTTGCCAAAACACAGGCGGATCTTCCAGAATTGAATTTGGAGGATTATGATGGAGAGTATTACAATAGAGTGGACGGAGCCGTGCTTCGTTTTGATGTTGGATTGCACCGAATGAATCGCACCACAGGTAGTTACGACAACAGCCGTGAATTGCAGTTAGGTGTCAACCTGCACGTGGCGCGGGAGGGAATGATAGAGTACAGCAAGGAGAATGTCGCTTCAAATGGCTATCAGGAGAATGAAAGCATTGTTTACTGTATCATTGAAAATGAACTTGAACTCCATGGAGCCTACTTGTTTAGAAAAAATTTCACCTGGAGGTTGAACGCTTATACTGGTATTGGAGCCAGTGCTTCGACCACCTTTGACAATGAGCTTTTGTTAATCTTCAATAATTCTGTCACACCTGATCCAACCGTTTATTCGACTGAAGAGGAGACATATACGACTGAAACATCCAGTTTCGATGCCAAACAAGCTGTTTATTCCAGAGCTTATATTCCTTTTGGAGTGGGGTATCGCTTTACCAAAAGGCTGGAGGCGAACCTGGACTGGCGATTAGGTGTTGGCGTGCAACATGTGGTAAATGGGCCCACCAATTTTATCAAAAAGACTGGCTCCACCGTTGTGGGGATTAAATATCATTTTCACATCTGAGCAAAGTGAAACTCTTGTTTCGTCCTTAAAAAGAGGGACGGAATCAATTAAAAAAGTACTTCGTCATATCTTTGACAAAATAGGCCACTCCGATGGCCTATTTTTGTATCATAAATTGTGACAATGAAGACTACATTAAAAGTTATGGAAAAGGCAGTGGATGTGACAGGAATGGACTATGTTCAATACCGTCAATTGGTGGAAGAGAAATGGAATGCAGGAGAAGCTACCGGAGAGAATCATAGCGAGAGCATGCTCAACTTCACTTTGATGAACATGCAGCGTATGAAGCGGTGGGATAAGACAGCAAAGTTGTCTGATGTTATGCTGGAACGCGTTGGAAACTTGAAGAAGCGTTACCTCTGGGTCGTGCTGACAGAAGGTTGGTGCGGTGATGCTGCTCACAACATTCCGGTGTTGGCCAAGATAGCAGAAGCATCAGAGAACATAGAGTTACGGCTCATTCTGCGGGATAAGTACCTCAATATCATGGATAAACATTTAACCAATGGAGGAAGATCCATTCCAAAATTGATTGCGACTGATAAAACCACAGGAGATGAATTGGGAAATTGGGGGCCAAGGCCCGAGCCAGCGCAGAAGTTAATGTTGGATTACAAGAAAGACCCGTCACCAGACAAGTTGTCTTATTCGGAGTTTGCGAAACAAATTCAATTGTGGTACGCCAGAGACAAAGCAGCGACCATCCAAAATGAATTTATGGGGCTCTTGAACAAGTGGGAAGGGGAGTAAACTGATAGAAGTATCATAGTTGATTAGGTCAAAAAAGCCGGAACCAGAGAATGGGTTTCGGCTTTTTTGTTAAGTATGATTACAGTTTTGTATTTGGTTTATAATATAAACTACTTTATATTTGTATTCCACTTAAACCAAATGAAAATGAACACAGAAGAGAGTATCGGTATTATTGAACAGATGATCACAGCTGCCAAAGAGGAGTTGAGTGATGACGGATTTTTGTATTTGCTTTGGGGCTACCTGGTGTTGGTGGCCAGTAGTCTGGAATTTTTTCTGTTGGGATTTGAAATTACCGATTTGCATTTTATGCCGTGGCCCATTCTCATGACTGCCGGGGGCATCGTTTCAGGCATTTACATTGGCCGAAAGAACCGCCAAGCACGCGTTAAAACATTTACCGACAACTTGATGGCTTATTTATGGGGTGGGCTATTTGTATGCATCTTACTCGCTCTATTTTCTCTGGGGGCCAAGAATATGTGGCACATCGCTTATCCGGTGGTGATGATCCTATATGGAATTGGAACTTTTGTTTCAGGAGGGGTACTGAAATTTCGCCCTTTGATCTTTGGTGGTCTTGTCTGCTGGATTGGGGCGGCTGTCAGTTTTCACATCGAATTTTATTACCAATTACCTATTCTTGCAGCGGTTATTTTACTGGCCTATATTATCCCAGGTCATATTTTGATGACAAAATTCAAGCGGAATGTTTGATGCCCTTGACCCTTTATTGCATTCGCAACTTCGGTTGGCCGTGGTTTCATTGCTGCTGCAATTTAAAGAAGCAGAATTTACCTATATCAAGGAAAAAACCAATGCTACGGCTGGTAATTTGAGCGTGCAGTTAGATAAGTTGCAGAAGGCGGGATACATCGACATCGAAAAGACCTACAGGGGGAAAAAGCCTTTGACCAAATGCCGCATAACCAAAAAGGGAATTAATGCCTTCGAAAGTTACGTGAAGGCCTTAAACTCTTACCTGGACAAGCCCAATAAAGACTGAGTAGCGAAGACAGTCCACAAAATTTTTCTAATGGGGACTGCCAAATAATATGAGTTCTCGACTACTCCTCCACAGCAATGGCTACTGGAGAAGGTGGAGAATAATTAAACAATCGGTTCTCTTTGATCATTGTAGCCACTTGAGAAGGCACCATACTTTCCCATCCTGGCTTTCCTTCGCGAATCATCTCTAGAACCCGGTCAGAAAGAATCTGCAGAATGTCTTCGTTAGAGCTTGGAATATCGGCTATCTTATTGTTTGCCATGAGGTACTGAAAGAGCGGAGCCGTCTTTTCATCAAACTTTAGATTCGCACATGTCTGCAATTCAGTTGGATCTTTTGGATTGAAAGCGGGGTAGGCATATAGCTTGACATTACGGCCAAATAAAATACCCACAGATTCCAACAGACGCCCTTTTAATAGGTCGTAGTAGCTGTCGTCAAATATTTGTGTGAGGTTGTGAATACCCAGTATTACACCCACTTTTCGGTTGCGCGTTGAATCAGATAAGTAGGAAACGACCTTGTAGTACTTCTGGTAATTGGAAATCATTACTGTATGTCCCAACGAACAGAGAATATCGACCCGATCGAGGAAGTCTTTCTCGCTGATGGCACCACCAGCGGTAAGATCCTTGAGTGTTAGCTCAAAAATGACAATGACATTATCGGGATCGACATCTTCCTCATGCCTGAATTTTTTCAGACCTTGAGTAAGCATATCAAGATTCACATGCGTCACTGGGCGAAAGCGCCCACGCAATACCAAAATATTTTTCTTATACAAAGCTTGCGATGCCTGCAATACCCGACCATCAGGGCCAAAAAGGGCAGCATCGGTCATACCATTTCTTACCAAAGAGAGGCTGATGATGCGGTTGTCGACATGGTCAAAGTCTGGACCAGTAAGCCGTAACATATCGATTTCTACCCTGTCGCTCAAATCGTCAGTGAGTGATTGAACAAATAATTCAGGGTTGTCTGCGTAATGGTAGCAGGCGTAAATCAAGTTAACACCTAAGCGTCCGATGGCTTTTTGTTGTAAGAGTCCATCGTTGTCGTTTAGTACAACGTGCAGCACACATTCATTGGGAGGACTGTTGGGGGCTAATTGAAAACGTATTCCCAACCAACCATGGCCTTTATTGGTTTTGTAGTAATTCAGCATTTCCACCGTGTCGGCAAATGCGAAAAACAAGGACTGATCAGCTCGTTCGGCTAATTTTTCCTGCAACAATTGATATTCTTTGTCCAGAATAGTCGTGAGCCTGGGTTCGCATACGTACCGTTCGCACTCCCCGTAAAAGGAGTCGGAAATTTTCATGTCATAGGCCGAGACCGACAACGCAATTGTTCCAGAGGCGCCCCCAGCTTGAAAAAAGGTAGCCGCTACTTCCTGACCAGCACCGATTTCGGCAAATGATCCGTAAACTTTTCTATCAAGGTTGATTTTGAGAGCCTTTTCACGGGTTCCAAGATTCCTGGATTGTTCCATACTTTTGCTACGTAAATGAGGACTTTAGGGACTTTATGGTCATTCAAATCTATGGTTTTCACTGACATTCCAGTACATTTTTCGACCAATAAGAGTATTGAGGCGATCGACCTTTAGAATATCAGAACGAACCATCTTTTAACGAGTGGATATCAATCCATTACACGTGTTTCATTCTATAACGTTTGGATGGGTGGAAAAGTTTTATGACCAGCCCGTTTAGTTAACGGGGAACAAACATTTGTTGATCAAAACAAACCCATTTTTGCACGCCTCTATCAAGGGATTATGAGCAAATAATGGGTTTGTATAGCTTGTGCTATCACAGAGAGCTGCGTCCCGAAAGGAAGTATGAATGTTACCTCACAACCATTTTTCCCTGGGCTTTCAAATTGCCGTCTACTGTTAACTCGTACAAATAGGTTCCGGCTTCCAGTAGTCCTTTGTAAATGATGATTTGGTTGTTGTTGACCGTATAGTCCACCTGAACCTTTTGCCCCAGAACAGAATAGACTGATAATTGCGCATTGCTAAGGTTACTCGCATCGCGCAATTGCAGAATGGAATATTCCGACACGGGGTTCGGATAGAGTTTGGCCCCATTGTTACGAATGTTTTCCGGTATGCCAATGGTTAAGTCTTCGATGTTGACGATTTCGCAATAGGGAATACTTGTCCCTGCTTGGTTGCTGGCAGTGAGGCATACATTAAAATCTCCTCCGGTGATTGGGTAAACAAACGTGGGATTCTGGGTCGTGTCTGTAGCACCTGAAAAATCGAAATCCCATAACCACGAGGTAGGGATGTTGAGAGAAGAGTCAGTGAAATTGACCAGTGTATCGTCTACGACCTCATATCCAAAGTCTGCAATGGGCAAGGTCGTGTTGACAATGACGGGTTTGCAAATGGTATCTCCCCCAATATTGTTCGAGGCGATGAGACAAACGGTATACGTGCCACTGTCTGAAAAAATATGAACGGGGTTCTGAATGTTGCTGGTTGCTCCATTGTCATCAAAATCCCAACTCCAATTGGTGGGGGAGAATTGCGTTAAATCCGTAAATGCAATAATTGGATCAAGCAATGTATCAGTTGAAAAATCGGCTACGGGTGAAGTGTTGGTAATGATCACAAATTGACATTCCTGATCGGTTCCGGCCACGTTGGAGGCAGTCAAACAAACGATGTAGTTGCCAATTGTAGGGTAGGTGTAGCTCGGGTTTTGTGTGGTGTCAGTAACTCCGTTTCCGAAGTCCCAAAGCCAACTAGATGGTGGACCAGTAGATAAATCGGTAAAGGCAATGGTCGGATCGTTGGTGTTGTCAAAAACAAAACTGGCTGAAGGTGGGCTGGTTACCGGACCTGTAATTGCCCGAAAATGATAGTCATCCAACTCGTTGGTCCACGCAGTGCCGTTCCAATTGCGAACTCTTCCAGTAGTTCCTGGAGTTGTTTGAACAACAAAGACTTGCCCTACCGGAACAGTAAAACCGATGAATACGTCCCCAATGAGACTTGAAAGCTGACTGGCATAGGGGCGTAAATCAACACGCGTCATTTGATTTGGGAACAACACATTTGCTTCCGGATAGACCATGATGGGGGTGATTAGATCTGCGCCAGGGTTACCATTGCTGTCAGCCCATACATGAAACAACATGCTGTCGTTCACATTGTTGGGGTCGGTATAGTTTCTGATAAGAGCTGTCACCAATTGGGCCGATCCTCCAAGGGTCATGCGCATGGCCGTGCCATCAAGGTTGCTTAACGATGGAAACCCATAGGAATTGATGAAGCTAACTATGCCATTGTCATAGGAAATGTAGTTGCCCGAAATGTATTGATGGATAGGAGTAAGGGCAATGTTCATGGCTGGGGCAGAGTCGGTCGCTGTTACCCAATATTCGACCCAAGCACCCGGAGACTGTGCCGGAACCTTGAATGTATAATCGTTACCTGTGGTATCATAGGCATTGATAATGGTGGGAGCGCTACCATCCACCGTATAGTACAATTCGGCATTGGCAACACCTGAAACATCCACAATCTCAAAAACTTTATCGATGGAGTCCAGCTCACCTTCATAGTGTTCTGTTGGTGTGTGCAAAATGAGCGGTGGAGCATTGTCAGTAGTGAAACTGGTAATTTCCATGTCGTCAATGAAGATGCCTTCGAGCTGGAGTCCTGGGTCGCTGAACCATTGAAAACGCACACGCACATCGCTGTTGCCTACATATCCACCAAGGGAATAGGTGTATTGCACCCAGGTTCCCAGGTTGTTTTGCCCGTTGAACGTGGCCACATTTGTCCAGGTTGTGCCTCCATTAATGGACACTTCGACATAACAGTAGTCGAACCCATTTTCAATGTCGTAAATCGCATAAAATTCGAGGTTTGCATCCAGGGCAATGCTTAGGTCGACACCCGTTGTCATGGTAGCAAACGAAGTGACATTGTTCAGGTAGAAGCCAGTCGGACTATCAGCCAATGAGTTGGCTCCGCCATTGGAGTAAGCTGTGCTTAAACCCCAGTCACCGGTCAGGGTCCAATTGGAAGTGCCCGATTCAAAATCATCTGAAAATACAATAGTTTGGGCATTTGAAACAAGGGAGATCAAAACGATAGCCCCTATTATACTTAGGTTTTTTAGAAAATACATGAAGTGCGCGTTTAGTTAGGTGTACTAAAAATACGTTTTTTTTGATGGAAACCAATTGGACTGGTTCCAGATAAAGGAGCTTGACGCCAAATAGATGCTTTGGGGACGAGAAAAGATTCCTTTCGGTTGCTTTATTTCACATTTCAGTTGAGAAAGGGGGAGTCATCAAACAGGTACAATTGTTCGCTTCCAGATTCACCGAAAAGTCGTTTATTTGAAGTCTTATTGAAACCGACTTTTTCCTGCACTAACCCATAATCTTTTATCCCATTGAGCACTTCGGAAACCACCCCCAAGAAAAGAAACTACAAACGTTTCATCGCCCCAGCCGCCCTTGTGGTGATTCTGGCCATTGGGATTGGTGTTTTTAATGAGGAACTTTCCATTGAATGAGGAACTTTCCATTTGGATTCGACAGGTTCAATTGACAGCGCCTTCGATGTACCCCAGCAAAACAACTTTGGCTGAAGAGGATTACGATTGGACGGTGGCTACCTGATGAAGGGGATAGTGTGCACTTTTCAGAGTTTAAAGGGAAATTTATCTTCATTAACCTTTGGGGGAGCTGGTGCCCGCCTTGTAAAGCGGAAATGCCAGGCATGCAAAAATTGTACGATGAGTTTGGTCATCATATTTCCTTTGTAATGCTCACCGATGATCCCGAAGATGAGGTACGCGCTTTCATCGAAGATGGGGAGTATGCCTTTCCCGTATATTATTATGAAAACCCCATACCGGGAAAATTCAGAGGGCCTGGTATATCGATCACACTCATGGTCGCAGACGATGGCGAAATTCTCTTCAAGGAATTGGGCTCAGCTATATGGGATGATGAAAAGGCCTTTCAATACCTGAAAAACGCCATCTCTCAATAGTTCATTTGCCTCCTTTAAATAACCGTTCAACTGTGTTTTAGTTACTTAGTCGCTCCTTACCAAGCCATTTTTTTGTGACCAGGAAGGCATATTCTTATCTTACATAAGAAGGCAAAAAGTTGATTTTCAATATCTTTTCTCAGTTTTACCATCATCTTTTTCAGGTTC